>Ga0272441_10000322_pt1 | contig 110234 bp, 104 predicted proteins | sample SSMProp6N_FD_193582 | JGI IMG/M metagenome (GOLD analysis project Ga0272441, IMG submission 193582) | Marine sediment archaeal communities from Little Sippewissett salt marsh, Falmouth, MA, United States - SSM-Prop-6N | ecosystem: Environmental > Aquatic > Marine > Wetlands > Sediment ...
CAGGGGTTCGAATCCCCTTGGGGCTACCAATATTTTCAGCGCGCGAGTGGCGGAACTGGCAGACGCACTAGCTTGAGGGGCTAGCGGGAGCGATCCTGTGCGAGTTCAAATCTCGCCTCGCGCACCAAAAAATAAGCATAAGCCCGTCATCAAGACGGGCTTATTTTATGGCTGATAGATCTTTACCCTTCACTCGATCCCGGGATCTATCAATGACTCCGTTCGGTATTTTGTCTGTAAAACTCCGTTTTCCCGCAAAATCCCTCTCTCCGTCATTTCGCGCGAGCCGAGGATCCTGCGCCCCTCGCAGCCAGCTCGGGGCTGGTTTTCTCGCCTCGCGCACCAGACTTCGCTTTTTTGACATAGTCAAAAAAGCTTCGTCTCGGCAGGCCAAATATAAGCCCGTCATCAAGACGGGCTTATTTTTTCCGCCTTTTTTGTCTTTTGCCGCTTATATTGGTATAATATTCCTTGACCATGAGATTCGCTTTAGTGTTCAACCCATTCAAATACAAGGTCCATGAGGAGAACCTCAGGGTCGTGCAGAAGTACTTCGGCATGTTCCCTCCCCTGTCGCTCGCCTGGACCGCCGCCATAGCGCGGGAGGCGGGCCACGAGGTCGCGCTCATAGACGCGAGAACGCTCAACCTGACAAAGCAGCAGACCCTGGCGCGGCTCAGGGAGTTCAAGCCGGACATCCTGGGATTCATGATGACCACCTATATGTACCCCGAAACCCTGGAGTGGATAAGTTACCTTAAAAGAGAGCTTTCGCTGCCGGTGGTGGTGGGCGGTTACAACCTGCGCGTATACCCCCGCGAATCCATAAGCCATCCGGAGATAGATTTCGGCGTCATCGAGCATTCCCTTGAGACCATACCCCGGCTCCTGGCCGCCCTTGAGGGGAAAATGGAGATAAAAGACGTCGTGGGCCTTGTCTACAAGGATAAAAGCGGGGCCATACAGCTCAATCCTCCCCGCCGGGTCAACTTCGACAAGTATCCCAATCCCGCGAGGGACCTCCTGCCCAACCATCTTTACGCCGAGTTCCCCACTCAAAGAAAGAACTTCACGGTCATGGTCACGAGCCTCGGGTGCCCCCGCTCCTGCGTCTTCTGCGAGGCCGGCAGGACCGAATACAACCCCAGGCGTCCGATAACTGTGGTAAACGAAATGGATGAGTGCTATCATAAATACGGCGTGCGCGAAATAGACATCTTTGACTATGATTTTACGGCGGACAGGCAAAGGGTCATCGAGATCTGCAGGAAGATGAGAGAAAGGGAACTCGATATTATCTGGGCCTGCCGGTCGCGCGTCGATATTGACGAGGAACTGCTCAGGGAGATGAAGGCCGCCGGCTGCGACAGGATATATTTCGGCATCGAGTCCGGCTCTCCCGAGGTCCTTGAGCGGGTCAAAAAGGGTATAACCCTGGACCAGACAAGGAAAACCGTCAAACTGACCAAGCGGCTCGGCATTAAGGCGCTCGGGTTCTTTCTTATAGGCGCGCCCGGCGATACCAGAAAGACCGTGCGCCGGACCGTCCGTTTCGCCTGTGAGCTCGACCTGGACTACGCGCAGTTCTCAAAGTGCCTGGCTAAACCGCTGACCCCGCTGTGGGAAGAGATGGTGGAACAGACCGGCAAAGATTACTGGAAAGACTGGATACTCGGGAAAGAGACCGACCACGACCTGCCCAGGCCATGGACGGAACTCTCCAACAAGGAAATAGACCGGCTCGCGAGGTGGGCTTACCTCAGGTTCTACACCCGGCCCTCGCTGCTTCTGAGGTCGGCCCTTAAGGTCAGGTCCCTCTCTGAACTTAAGAGGAAAACGCTTGCCCTGCTGGATATGGTGTTCAGGCAGGAGCCCGTCTCCAGGGAAGACGAGCATTTTGTGGCTTACCATGAATAGCGCTACGGTAAAACGGGATCTGGTCGGCAGGCTCGTCAGGTCATCACTGGTCTGGGCGGCCACCATAGTCATCCTCGCGGCGATATTCTCAAGGATACCGCTGCGCCGCGTCGCCGCTGTACTTGAAGGGGCGGACCCGGTTCCCGTTCTCTGGGCCGTTGTTCTTTCTGTTTTCGCGCACGCCGTGCTCGCTCCCGCGAAATATATACAGATACTCAAGACCCTGGGATGCACCCTGGCCTTCCCGGAAGCCGCGGTGCTGCGCATGGGCACGCTGCCGGTAAAAAGCGTCCTGCCTTTTAAGACCGGCGAGCTGAGCATAATAGCCTACCTCCGCAAGGTCCACGGCCTCCCGCTCTCCATAGGGGCGGCCTCCATAGTATGGGGATATATCCTGAGCGCCGCGGTCTGCGTGCCCGTGGTGCTGGCCGGCTGTTACCTTTATTGCCCGCCGGCCGCCCGCGGGTCCATGGCCGCTTCCGCCATAGTTTTGCTGGCCGCTTCCGCGGCCTATCTATGGTCGAGATTCAAAAGCTCTCTGCCCGGCATCCTTTTCTTCACCGCCGGCTTCGAGGGGATAAAACTGCTGAACACGTTCCTGATGTTCAAGGCGCTCGGCGTCCAAATAACCGCCGGCGCTTTTCTCATATTCGCTCCGCTGTCCCTGATGATCGCCAGCATCCCGGTCACCGTCAGCGGTCTCGGGACCAGGGAAGCCTCCGTGCTTTTTTTCTTCAAAGGTTTCGCGGCGCCGGAGGCGCTGGTGGGATCCAGCCTCCTGATCTCGCTCGTTAACCGCGTTTTTCCCGTCCTCGCCGGTCTCCTCTTCCTCAAGCCTTTCCTTAACAGGCTTTCCGGATCCCGGCCCGAAAAAGGGGGCGCGCTGTGACCATATCCGCCCCCGGCAGAAAGCATCTCCTGGCCGCGGCGCTGCTGGTGCTGGCCTCGTGCGCGGTCTTCGCCAACTCTTTCGGGAACTCTTTTATCTGGGACGACCAGGAGGTCATAATCGACGACCCCTTCATACGGAACGCGGACAAGATGCACCTTCTGTTCTCCCGGGATTACTGGCAGGGAGCGCACGGGGGGAGTTACGCGGCGGGCCAATACCGGCCCCTGAGCGCCGTCTCCTTCTCCCTGGACTACGCTTTATGGAAAGACGACACCTTCGGTTATCATCTGACCAACCTGGGGCTCCATATAGCCAATGTGATACTCGTTTACTTTCTCGTCATCATGCTGGCGGGCGGCCGGGAGGGGCGGCCGCCTTTTATCCCGGCTTTTCTCGCGGCTCTCTTTTTCGCGGTATATCCCGTCCATGTGGAGTCGGTGACCTGGATCAAGAACCGTTCCGACCTCTTATCGTCGCTGTTCTTTTTATCTTCATTCCTGCTCTTTGCCGAATATATCCGCCGGGAAGACTTGAACAGCCGGCTTTGGTGCCTGACGGCCTCGTTCGCGCTTTTTTCCGCGGCGCTGCTCTCCAAGGAAATGGCCCTGACCCTGCCGTTCTTTCTTTTCTTTTACGCCGCGTATTTCGTCCCGCGCGGAAAGCTCCAAAGGCCCCTGCTGGGGATGCTTCCCTTTTTCGCCCTCATGGGCGTCTTTACGGCCTTCAAGCTGACCATCCCGCGGGCAGCGTCCTCCGTCCTGGGCGGGCTGGAGTTCACCGGCCACTTCCAGCGCCTGCTCGCTGTGATCAAGACTTACGGGTATTACATCCGGTTACTCGTGTGGCCCTTCGACCTCAACGCCGAGCGCGTGTTCAAACTTCCCGGATCGCCGCTCGAGCCGGCCGTGCTGCTCCCGGCGGCCGCGCTGCTTGCCCTGCTGGCTTTTATCCTGAAGACCTTCAGGCGGGAAAAGCTCGCCGGTTTTTTTGTCCTGTGGGTGATCGTGAGCCTGGCACCAGTTTCCAACATAGTGCTTCTTGCGGGCAGGCCGATAGCCGAACAGCGCCTTTACCTGCCGTCGGCGGGATTCTGCATGCTGGTCTCTCTGGTCTTATGCCGCCTGGGGGACATTTCTTACGGGCGCCTCCCGGCGAAAGCCTCGAAGATAACGGCCGCGGCGCTGGCCGGGTTCCTTGTCCTGGCCTACTCAGCGGTCACGATCGACAGGAACAAAGACTGGAAGGACCCCCTGACGTTCTGGTCCATGACGCTGGAACAGTCCCCCGGTTCAGGGAGGGCCCACAACAACCTGGCATACGCCTACAGCTCTATCGGCGAGAACGAGAAGGCCGTGCCTTTATACAACAGGTCCATAGAGCTCATGCCGGATTACGCGCGGGCTTACAATAATCTCGGCGCCGCCTACGGGTCCATGGGGCGCTATGAAGAAGCTCTCGGTCTGATAAAGGCCGCGATAAGGATGGACCCCGTTAACTCCGTGGACTATTACAACAACCTTGCCAACGTATACCTGTCTCTCGGCCAGAAGGAAAAAGCCGTCCAGCTTTATAAAAAAACGCTCGAGATGAACCCGTACAGGCGCGACGCCTCCTCCAACCTGAGCTCGGTCTATCTCCGCCAGGGCAGATATGAGGACGTGATAAGGCTGAACGAGGAACTTATAAAAAGGGACCCGGGCAACGCAGGAGCCTATCACGACCTGGCCCTTGCATACAGCTTCACCGGCAAGGTCCCCAGGGCTGTGCAGCTTTATAAGAAGGCGGCGAGCCTGGCCCCGGGAAGGGCCGCTACCTACAGGAACCTGGGGGTCATCTTCGGGGCCTCCGGCAGGACCGAAAAATCCATGGATATGCTGCAAAAGGCGCTCGAGCTGAACCCTTCGTCGGCCGAGACGCTCAATTACATCGGGGTAGCCCATTTTTCCGCGGGCGACAGGAAGGAGGCCGTCTCATACTTCAAAAAAGCGCTGGAGAACCGGCCCGGCCATCTTGGCGCCTACAGGAACCTTACCAGCGTATACGATCTTGAGAATATGCATGATGAGGCGATCTCCCTGCATAACTCCATGCTTGGCGCGGCCGGGATCGACAGGTCCGAAGTGTACTACAACCTGGCGCTTGCGCACTTCGGCAAGGGGGATGTCGTTGAAGCCGAAAATTATTTCAAAAAAACGCTTGATACCGATCCCGGGCACATCGGGGCTTACAACAACCTGGGGGTCATCCTGGGCGGCCGGGGCAGGATGGACGAGGCTGAAAGAATGTTCAAAAAGTCCATCCAGGTGACCCCCGAGAACCCGAACGCTTATTATAACATGGCGCTTCTGTGTTTCCGCGAGAACAGGCACCAGGAAGCCCTGGAATACTATCAAAAGGCCGAAGCCCTCGGCATCGAGGAGCCGGGCTTCAAAGGCGCCGTAAAAAAAGCTCTTGAAAGGCAGGTCGAGGAATGATCTCAAAACAAAGGCTCATGACATGCGTCTGGTGACGATGCGCTGGATCGACAGGAATATCGGGAGCCCGGCATGTTTTCTGTTCACGGCCCACCGTAAGATCATGGAATTTCTCGGCCGGGGGAAAAAGACCCAGGCCCGGAGCCGCAGAATAGCGTTCATAAAGCTCACCGAACAGGGCTCTACCGTGCTGGCTGCCCCGGCGTTCAAAAAGGCGGCCTCCCTGGCGGGCAGGGATAACCTGTTCCTCTTTGTCTTCCCCAAGAGCCGGCCGATATTCGACCTCCTTGAAGTGGTCCCGTCTTCCAACATCATAGAGATCGACCCTTCTACCCCCGGCTCCTTTCTCGGGTCCTTCTTCAGGGGGGTCGCCCGGGCAAGGCGCGAAGGGATAGACACCGTGATAGATATGGAGTTCTTCGCGAGGGTCGGGGCCGTCCTGGCCTACCTTACCGGCGCTTCCAAAAGAGTCGGCCTTCATACCTTTACGCTCGAGGGCCCTTACAGGGGCGACCTTTTCACCCACAGGCTCGCCTATAACCCTTACCTGCACATGAGCTGGTTCTTTCTGAGCCTGGTGGAGGCCGCCGGCATGGCGGCCCGGGGCCGTTACACGCCGATCCCTGTCCCTCTTCCCGGGGATAACCCCGCCCTCCCGGTATTCAGAGCCTCTGAAGAGGAAAAGACCTCCGCTCTGGCGAAAGTCGAAAGCATAAAGGGCTCCCCCGCCGGCAGGCCCCTGGTGATATTCAATCCGAAGACGGACGACCTGCTGCCCGTCAGGAAATGGCCCCGGGAAAATTACGTCGCGCTTGGCCGCATGATAAACAAAGCTTACCCCGGCGCCACGATAGTCCTGACGGGCATAGCGCGTGAGCGCGAAAAGACGGGGATCATCGCGGGAGAACTTGACAATGCCGTGAACATGGCCGGCGAAACGTGCCTCAGGGAGCTTCTCGCGCTGTACTGCGCTTCCGACGTACTTGTCTCGAGCGACAGCGGGCCCGCCCTGTTCGCCGCTATGACACCCGTAAGGACGATAGTCCTTTTCGGGCCCGAAACCCCCGCCCTGTTCGGAGTGAAAGACGGCAAGACCGAGGCAATAAAGGCCGGCCTCGCGTGCTCTCCCTGTGTCAGCGTTTACAACCACAGGGATTCAAGGTGCCGCTCGGGGGAATGCATGAAGAGCATAACCCCTGAAGAGGTCTTCCGCCGGGTAAGGGCCATGCTCAAATAAGATTTCTATCCGCCGGCAAGGGCTTTTTCGAGGCCCGGATCGGACATGCCCCTTTCCCTGGCCTTTTCGTAATACTCCGAAGCCGCGCCGTACTCCCTCTTCCTGAAGTGATAAAGAGCGAGGTTATAGTACGGTCCCGGTTCCTCAGGGACGATCCTGGTCATCTTGACGCTGAGGTCCGCGGCTTCTTCCTCCCTCCCCAGGGCCAGGTATACCTTGAACAGATTATCGTAAACGTCGGTGTTCCTGCGGTCTATGCTCAAAGCCTTGCGGTACGGGGCAACGGCCTCTTCAGGCCTGCCGGCCTCGAACAGGGCGTTGCCGAGGTTATGGTAAAGCCCGGGGTTATGGGGCCTTATTTTTATGGCCCTTTTGTATGAGAGGACGGCCTCTCCCGGCCTGTTACCCGCCCTGTAAGCGTTCCCCAGGTCATTGAGCGCCTCGACGTTATAGCGGTCCAGCTCGAGGGCCTTCTTGAAAGCGGTTATTGCCTCTTCGTTCCGCCCGGAAAGGTAATACGCCAGACCGAGGTCGTCGTACGCCTTTGACCTGTCATCGGCCCTCTCGGCCACCGCCGCGTACAGCGCCGCGGCTTCATCATACCTGCCGGCTTCCAGGTAAGCCCCGGCAAGGGCGCCGTTGACCCTGTCGTCATCCGGCCGCTGCTTCCTGGCTTTTTCCAGGATGCCTATCGCCTCCGCGGGCCTGCCCGCTTCCAGGTAGGCCTTCCCGAGCCGCAGGTCAACTTGCCGGGATCCGGGGAACACCGCCCCCACCGCCGACCAGATCGCGACGTCAGCCCGGCCCATCGCCCGCGGTTTTCCCTCACCGCCGAGCAGCCTGTCCATAGCGTCATAATATTCATAGATCACCGTTTTAGGCGTGTTGCCGACCTCGTTGATCCCGTAATAAAAATCCGGCTCCCTGAAGGTCTTGAGCATAAGCAGGAAATTAAGGAAGAACAGCGCGAGCACCAAGCCAGTCAGCGCCCTTCTTACCGCCGCGCGGCTACCGCCGATAAAGCAGGTCATGGCTATCACCAAAGGGATATAGGCCAGGCAGGTGTTCCTGATGTTGGGCCAGATGCAGAACGTGAAGATAAGCGCCCCCGCCCAGAACCACATCGTGACGACAGAGAAACGCGTCCTCGCTTTTTTTACTGTGAATACGGCCGCGGCCGCAAGGGCAAGGAAAAAAATAACCGGGTTCATGTAAAGCGCGCCCCTTGTCCAGGAGGCCAGGAACCCGGGTACGTTGTTCAGCCCCTCCACGAGCTTCACGACACCGTGGTCAACAAGGAAACTGCGTATAAAGCAATGCCAGTTGAGGTAATACCCGTAAAGGGCCATGGCGCCTAGGCCCGCCGTCCAGCCCGCGGCGCTCCAAAAGGCGTCCTTGCCGGGCCTTCCTTTAAGCCTGACAATGTCCGCGAGGACTATAGCGGCCGGGAGGATCACCGTTTTCTGGCTGATAAGGGCCCCCGCGCAGAAAGCCGCCAGAAAGGCCGTGATCCTCGCCCCTCCGTGGTAAAGGTAAGCGTAGCACATGATCAACATGATATACAGTATGTCCGGCGTCCAGCCCGCCGAGGAGTACCTGACAAAAAGCTCCGGGCTCATCGCCACGGCCACCGCCAACCACCCCAGCAGGGGCGAGGAGGTCTCCTTCCTGACTATCCCGAAAAGCACCATAAGAAGCAGCCCCGCGATAAAGAAATGCGGGACCCTCGCCGAAAAGACCAGCTTCGGGTTGAGGGCGAGCTTGTTCTCAAAGATATATTCCTCTGTGCCGGGTATCGCGTGCCACGCTTTCCAGATCTCGTCCCTACCATAAGAGGCCTCCAGCTTTTTCGCGTGCAGGTATTCCGGCCTCACCGTCTCGAGCTCGCCCATGAGGAATATCGAGGCCGCGCTCACGAAGGCCGGCCACTGCTGGTGGTCGAGCATATACGGAACGCGCGATACGTTCATGTAAGGCTTGAGCTCGTGCACGAAGCCGTACGCCGGGAGGGTAAACCCTATGTCCTGGTCAACTATGGGCGGCATCATCTTCGCGTTCGCCCCCAGGGCCGAGACCGAGATAAGGAACACCGCCACGTAGTGCCTCCCCAGGCGCAAAGGGGCGTACTTTACCGGCATCAAAAGCCCCAGGTTCGAAACAACGAGAAGATACAGGGTAAAAGAGCGCCGGGTCGCCTCGAAAGGCGCCAGCTTGAAGGCAAGAAGGCCCGCCGCTATTACAACACTCGACGCGAGCACCGTCGCCGCCAGCTTAAGCAGGTCATCCTTCTGTCCGCGCATAAGGGCCATCGTTAGCCCGATCCCGGGCAGAAAAAGCACGATGGCCCCGGCGCAGGCTCCCGTAAGCGGGGTCATGCCCGCCAGCGCCGATACGATGAAAACGGCGAATACCAGGTTGTTAAGAACTAAGAGCTTTATCCTGCTCATATCACGCTGCATAATATGCCGTTGGCGCGGCAATATTCAAGCGCCTCCTTTATCCTCTTTTTTATGTCCTCTTCGGAAAGCTCCGCGCTGAGAAGCTTTTTGTCGCGCAGCAGCGGGTTCCTGCTGTACCCGAAAACGGACACCGAATAAAATCCCGTTTCCTTTATCATCTCCAGCGTCTCCCGGAACTCATCTTCCGTTTCCGAGGGGAAGCCGGCTATTATCTCGGTGCATATCCTTATACCCGGGCACGCCCGCATGATCCGGGTAAATGCCTCCTTCGCCTCGGCCTTATTGTGCCTCCTGTTCATGAGCCGCAGTATCCTGTCGTTTCCCGACTGGATGCCGCTGACCATGAGCCTTATTTTTCCGCCCCTGAAGACCGGCATGAGCCTGTCCAGATACCTTATCAGCCAGTAAGGATGCAGGTCCTCTATCTCTATAGTGTACCCCCCGCGCTCTCCAGTCAACCCCTTTAACAGCCCGGCAAGATCCGCGCCGATATCCTGCCCGTAAGCGCCCGAGTTGTCGGCGACGATGACGATATGCCTGTACCCGGAGGAAAGCGCCTCCCTGAACTCGGCCAGGCACGTCTCAATGGGTTTGCTCTTAAGTTCTCCTACCGCCGGCCATATCGCGCAGTAGGTGCAGTGCTCCTTTACGCATCCCCAGCCTATCCTGAGGTAGTAGCTTTTACGGACAAGCCTCCTTCCCGCGTAATCCCACAGCCTGTTGAGGAAACCCAGGCTTGGGCGCACCACGAAATAGAAATTTTTCACTGTCTCCAGGAAATTCCTGGGGTAAATCACATGCGCGTCGGGCAGGTCCTTTAACTTGACCTCCATGCCGGGAAATATCCTGTCCAGGGCATCCTCGTCAGCCGGCGTGAACGCAGGGCCGTTGAAGACCTCTCTCAGCCTCTCCCTGTTTATCCCGGGCAGGCACCCCCCGACTATAAGAGCGCCGTTATACCGGTCCAGCTCCCTGATACGCCGGATGGATACATCCTCCTCTATCTTTCTGGCGGCGCAGGTGATGTAAAGTATGTAGTCCGCCCTGTCCGGCCGCGCGGCTCTTTCGAACCCGTTGGCGATAAAATATCTCGTGAACCTGGTCGCGTCAAGCGCCCTTCTCGTGCAGCCCAGATGCTCTATATAGAAGCTTTTCGCCATTATACCGTCAATCGCCTTTCTTGAGGTAGCCCGCCAGGCTCTTAAGGCCCAGCCAGTACTTGTAAGGGTGCTGCCTGAGGAGCGCCAGCTCCTTCAGGTTCCTGTAAAGCACCGCGGGGCTCGTATAGAAGGACACAAAGGCCTCCCGGAGAAGGCGTTTCATCCTCTCCTCGCCTATCCGCGGGTTGACATAAACGAGGTTAGAGAAGTCGAACTGGTTGTAGTCCTCGAACCTGGCGTCCTCTATCAGGCCCCCGTCGCGCCTGGCCTGCCCAACCAGCTCCGTCCCGGGCAGGGGAACCGGAAGGAAAAAAAGCGAAAGGTGGTTGCCCATCCTCCTGGCGAAAGATATCGTGTTGCGGGCGTCCTTCTCGTCCTCCCCGGGCAGGCAGATGATGTAACTGGTGTATACGCAGAATCCCAGCCTCAAGGCAAGCTTCACTGCGCTTTCGTTCTGCTCGACCGTCGTCCCCTTTTTAAGCAGGTCCAGCGACTTCTGGTTGCCCGACTCCGTCCCCATCAGCATCAGCCAGCACCCGGCGCCCTTCATCATCCGCAAAAGCTTTTCGTCGACCGTGTCCACCCTCGTGTTGCACGCCCACGGCAGGCCGATACCCGAGGCCCGGTAACTGCCGCAGAACTCCTCCACCCACGGCCTGCTGCCGGTGAATATATCATCCATGAAAATAAGCCCCCTGGCCCCGTATCTCTCCTTGAGCAGCCGTATCTCATCGATGAACGGGGCCACCGGCTTGTACCTCTGTATTTTCCCCGCCGTGGAAATGCAGAACGTGCATCTGTAGGGGCAACCTCTCGAGGCCAGCAGGCTGTATGTCGGGAACGTTTTCGCGTAAGTGACCTGAGCGGTGTATTTACGCATGGGGAAAATATCAAAAAGCGTCTCGGGCAGCTCTTCCGGCCTGAGATAATCCTGTTCCCGGTAAGGATTCACCCTTACCTTACCGTCCTTCCTGAAGGCAAGGCCTTTTATTTCCTCTATTTTCTTTTGCTCGCCGCGTTCAAGGCATTCCAGCAGGCTCAGGAAAGGTTTTTCACCCTCGCCGAGGACCAGGTAATCCACGGCGTCCGTCCTCTCCAGTGTATCCCCGGGCAGGCAGGAAACATGCACGCCGCCCATAACGGTAACTACCCCCGGGAAACGCTCCTTAATGAGCTTGAACGTCCTGAACGCGTAATCCGCCTGCGGCGTGGTCGCCCCTATCCCTATAACGTCGAAAGCGCCCTCGCGGACGAAAGATATGTACTCCCCTTCGTCCATCCCTTCTATCATCGGGTCCAGGTAGCTTACCCGGTACCCGCGCCGCGAGATGTAAGACGCGATGCTCGCCACCCCGAAAGGGAACGTGTTGTTGCCCGCTCCGGCCGAGAACCTTCCGAATATGACGTTCTTCGGTTCGAAGGGCTCCTGGAACAATATTCTCATCTTCTTCATGGGGTCAAGACCTCGCTCAATAATACTCCCTGTGGCAGCACCTGGCGCAGATGGGTCGAGAAACGCCTTCGCGCCTTATCGCTTCCCTGAAGGCCCTGTAGGCCCCGTTGTTCCAGATATCCGCCAGGCTCTCCTTTTTCGCGTCGCCCATCACCAGGTCCACCTCGTCACACGGCGTTACGCCGCCGTCGGGCCGGATGAAAAGGTCCAGCCAGGGAAGCACGCATTTCTTCCTGTCGTGCGGAAAGCCCGGGTCGGAATAATACGCTTCGAGGTCGGCGTCCTTTATCCCCGGGAAAAAAAAGACCGGGATGCTGAAACTTTTATCCCTTACCTCCCTGATCTGCCGCGCGATCTCCCCCGCGTCGGCCGTCCTCCCCCCGAGGAAGACCGACTGGGAGTGCTGGAAGCTGAGGTACGACGCTCCGGCGCCCTGGAAAGCTTCGGCTATCTCCGCCAGGCTTTTACCCGACTCCGGCGCGACGTCCACCGGGCAGTTAAGCGATACCGCGCGGGCCCGCCGGGACCTGACAGCCCGCGCCTCCTCCAGAAGGCCCCGGGCCCGGTCCATGTTATGCGGGTTAAGCGATATGATCACGTTCTCGACGCCTTTCAGGGAGAGCGCCTCCTTCATCCTACCCCTGAGCCCGACGCCGTTGGTGGCGAACGAGACCCTGTATCCCCTGCCGGAAAAATACCCGAGGATCTCCATGAAACGCGGGTGCAGGGTCGGCTCCCCCCCGAAAAGGTATATCCTGGGGCGGAACCGGAACGATACCCTCATGTTCTCCTCCAGGCCCCTGATGTCCTCCATGCTCATGTCAGGGAAGGCGTTCCTTTTTTCCGGCGCCTGGTAGCAGTAAGAACAGGAGTAATTGCACCTGTATGTCAGGCATAACTCCACGTAAAAGGGCTGGGTGGCGGCCCTTCCGCCGGGCCGCCGGAGAACGCCCAGGGCCTTGCCGATCAAGGTGTTCGGGAGGTTCTGTAATGTCTTTATGTTCACAAGGTTCATCAGCGGGAACCCAGGTACTTCTTATAGTCCCTGTTATACACAAAAAGGTCGAACCATATCAGGTAATTGAGGACCGCCCAGAGGGCCCTGCCGTTATCACGTTTTTTCTGCCTGTGCTCGCGCCAGAGGCGTTCTATATAATCGTAATTGAAAATGCCCGGCCGCGAGACCCTTTCCCTGGTGAAGTATTCCGCCGCCAGCTTCTCGAGTCCGCTGAGGAACCAGAGCGAGTGCGGCATCTCAAGCCCCATGCTCTTTCTGGCGAATATCTGCCCCGGGAGTATCTTCTTCATCGCCTTTTTCTCGAAATACCGGGCGGTAAAGCCCTTTATGCGGTATTTCGAGGGGATCGTGGTGACGAAGTCCACCACTTTCCTGTCCACGTAAGGGAACCTCGCCTCCACGGAATTGGCCATGAACGTGCGGTCGTTCTTCACCATGAGGTCGCATATGAAAAAATATTTCAGGTCCAGCAGCGATATCCTGTCCAGGGTGTCCTCGAAACCGGCGTTCTCGTACATGGAGGAAAACATCCTGTGGGTCGGCCCGAAACCGGAACAGGGCCCTGTGAGAAGAAGCTCCTTCTCCTTTTCGGTGAAAACGTGCCTCCAGTACAGGTGCGCTTCAGGCGCCGGCATCTCGACTCCCTCGGTGAACCTCTTTGCCAGGAAATCGAAACTGAGCTTGCGCAGCGACACCGGCAGCGCGTGGGAAGTAAGGTAAGCCAGGCGCCGGGCGGGCGCGGGCACCCACTTCAGGTACATCTGCCTTATCCTGTGCGCCAGGTGCGTGTCGTAGGCGTTGGATATCTCGTCGCCCCCTTCCCCGGAAAGCAGCACCTTGACATATTTTCTGGCCTCTTTAGCCAGCAGGTAGCTCGGAATGATGGCCCCGTTGCCGCTCGGCTCGTCGAGGTAAGCCATCTGGGTTATTATATTATCGGCCACGTCCCCGGGACCGACGTCGATCTGGTGATGCACGGGCCGGGCGTGGTCCACCATCACTTTCTGGAAATACGACTCGTCGAAGCTCGACTCCATCATCCTTATGGAAAAGGTGTGCACCTCGCGGCTTTTCCCCAGCTCCTTTGCCATGGCGAGCATCGAGCTGGTGTCGATGCCGCCTGAAAGCGTAAGGCCGAGCGGCGCGTCCGATATCATGTTCCGGTCCATGGAATCGAGCATGACGTCGTAGAAACCCTCGACCGCCTCCTTTTCCGACATCCGGCCGTCGGGCCTGTAGTCTATCCTGTAATATTCCCTGACCCCGGCCTCCCGCTTTCGCAGGTCCGCCTCTATAAGGTGCCCGCCGTCCAGCTCCTTTATCTCCGTGAAAGGCGTGTGCGCGCCGGGCAGGTAGATAAGGGAAAAGTAGTGGTACATCGCCTCGTAGTCTACCTCGCCCTTGAAACAGGGAAGCTCCAGAAAGGATTTGATCTCGGAAGCGAAATAGAGCCTGCCGGGCTTCATCATGTAGAAAAGCGGCCTTACGCCGAAGTGGTCCCTTACGATGAACGCCTTGTTGATCCTCTTGTCGTAAAGAGCGAAGGCGAACATGCCCGAAAGATGGTCGAGAAAGCCCATGCCGAGCTCCTCGTAAAGGTGGATCACGACCTCGGTATCGGAGGTGGACCGGAACCTGTACTTTTCCTCCAGGCTGAACCTGTCCTTCAGTTCCCTGAAATTCGTCACCTCCCCGTTATACGTTATCCAAACATTCCCGTCGCTGCTGGACATCGGCATGTTGCCGTTGTCGGAAAGGTCGATCACCTTCAGCCTGGTGTTGCCCAGAAAACAGCCCGCGTCGTTAAAGTATCCCGTGAAGTCGGGGCCGCGGTGCCTGAGGACCTCGGTCATCCTCTTCCCCTCTTCCGCGTCGCGCGGCGTTATCCCGGGACCCAGCGATATTATCCCCGCTATGCCGCACATGTCAGCTTTCCCCCGGCTTTTTTTTCTTAAAAAAGAATATGAACAACGAGGCCAACAACGCGGCGAGGCTCAGGGCCGCTCCCGCGTACAGCGCCCTGGGGCGATACGTCAACTCCACACGGCCCCTGACAGGCTCATCTAGGTCCACCCCCAGCAGGCCGCGCGCCTCCCTGACGTCCCCTTTATCCGACGACCACTCACTGTCGTAGTTCTGGTTGATAACGAGCGTATCAGGATGGGCCTGGTCAACGTCGACCGATATCCTGTTATCACCCCATTCTATCCCGTTCACTTTATTGCCCCTGTTGCCCGCGAAAAAAGCCTCTCCCCTGTAATTCCTGTTGATCAATACCCCGTTCCCCGGGGTGGGATCGCCGCGCAGGTCCCTCCAGTAGCCGCCGTAACCCATGAGCACGGCGTACCTGGGAAAGGCTTTTTCCCGGAGCGGTATGTTGCCGAACCAGTTTATCATGCCTATGTTCTGCCTCAAAAGGTAATACTGCACCCCGCCCTGGAGCTCCACCCTGTATTTGCCCTTCCACTCTTTTGCCTTTTGATATGACGGGAGCTTCCCGGGATCCTTCACCGAGGCCGCGGCCACGCTGAAAAAACCCTCCTCCAGCTCGGCGGGCGGGACCCTTTCCTGGTAGGAGCGGGTGAACCTGTAATACTGCGTGTTGGCGATGAACATGTCCGCCGCGCCGCAGAGCGCGATAACGACCACCGCGGCTTTGGCCCAACTTTTCATGTTCCCAAAGACCTCGGAAGAGAGGAACGCCGCGGCGGCCGCCGACAGGGTGAAGACCGCCGGGAAGGAGAAATAACGGGCGACCTCGCGCATAGAGTGAAAAAGCGGCAGATGCCAGAGCGGGTAAAAAAGGTCCAGCGGACAGCTATCAGCCATCGCCAGGCACAGGAAAACGGCCGCCAGCGCCAGCAGCTTCCATACTCTCCTGAAGCAGAACACGCAGGAGGCGGCGAGCAGCGCGGCGGGTAACGGCCCGAAGTACATCACCGAACCCATTCCGAGCCCGTTCGGCCCCATGACCCGCTCGTTGCCCACGGCGTAAGGCCCCCGCGAAAAGAACGCCAGCAGCATCTTTTTGAAGGTCATCGCGCCCGCCGCCGCCATGCTGTACTGGTCCATCCCCCGTATGTTCTCCCTTAAAAGCTCGATGAGCGGCAAGAGCTTCACCGCCCCCAGCAGGAACGTGAGGGCCGCGACCGCCAGGAAGTTCACTGAAAGCGTCTTCATCCCGCGCCAGTTCTCGCCGCGGCCGGGCGCGCCGTACAGCAGGGCGAACAGGAAAAGGAACAGGAACGCGGGCACCATGTAAAGGTTGAACCCGTTCAAAAGAAGGAGCGTCATGACGAGCGCGCAGTAGAAAACGTACCGCCTGTCCTTTTTCGACATGAAAAGGGTGAACGCGGCCAGCGGCAGATATAGCCATCCGTGGTCCCTCGTGTTGCCCGTGCCCGTCTGGAAAGGTATGAAGCTGGTGAACAGGAAGAACATCGCGCCCGCCGCCGACGCCGGCATGTTATATCTCAGCACTCTTCTGGCGAACAGCAGGAACCCCGCCGCGCCGATCATGTAAGAAAGGAACAGCTCCAGCTTCATCCCGGCCGCGCTCCCCAAGGGCACTACCAGAAGGTAGAAAAGCGGGCTGAGGCATGTGTTCTCGGGGTGTTTTATGAAGGGGTATCCGCCCCCGAAGTGATAGGTCCAGAACGATATCCCCCCGTTCTTGAGCAGGGATATCAGGTTCACCTCGCGGTAAGAGCACTGCTGAAGGTAGGATTCCTCCACAAGCACCCTGTCCAGGGGCAGAAGATAAGAGAGGCAGAACGCCAAGCAAAGGATGACAAGCGCCGCCCAGACGGCAAGCTCTCTTATTTTCATCGGGTATTTTCCCCCTTGATCAGTTCTTGCAGCATCTCCCGCAGACGGCAGGTAACGCGGCGGCTATAGCCCTCCTGGAATCCCCGCACGCAGCCGAGTTCCATATTTTATCCAGGCCCGCGCGCCTTATGTTCCCCAGCGCGCGCCCCGGGAAAAAGTGGCACGGCAGTATATCGCCGTTATAGTTGACAAGGGCCGAATGCCTTATGAAGAAGCACCTGTAATACCTCTGAAAAGGCCCGGTGTACCAGGCCCTCGTCTCCGGCTCGCTCAGATAAGGCTTCACGAGCACATACCCGCCGAACCTTTTTTTCAGCTCCCTGCAGGTTTTCACCACATTTTCCGCGAAAACGGGATCGAAATATCCGTCGCTTATGAAGGTAAAAGGCGCCAGGCCCTGCGCCCCTTCATTTGCCAGCGCGCTCCGGTACTCCTCCCGGGTAACAAAGTTGAGATGTTCTACCTTGACCCCGTCAACACCCAGTTTACGGATGTTTTCCGTAAATTCAACCATGCTCAGCGTATTATCCGGAAGAGGCAGGGTGCTCACGAACACCCGGGTGCCTCTTTTTCTGAGAGCGAGCGCCGATCGCACGCTCTCCAGCGTCCTGTCGAACGAACCTTTAACTCCCGTGGTGTCATCGTGCGTTCCGCCCCAACCGTACAGCGAGAATATCAGGGCGTCTATGCCGGCGTCCAGCGCGCCCTTAAGAGCTTCCTCTTTCACCGGATAGCCGCTTGTTGTCATCATGCACCGCATGCCGTTCTCTTTGACGGATGAGACGAGCCTGACTATATCCGGCCTGAGGAACGGCTCCCCGCCCCCGAAATGTATAACGGGGCGGCGGCCGGAAACGCTTTTTACCAGGTCCGTTATCTCTTCGGTGCCCAGCTCGGTGTCTTCCTCCCCCGCGGGCCCGCTCCCGGACACTTTCCAGGCGCACATCCAGCAGAAAAGAGCGCATCTCCGGGTGACAAGGATGTCTATAGTGACGGGGAAAGAGAGGCGCCCCCTCAGAACAAGCTCCGCCGCGGCCCCGGCCAGCCTGCCGGCCGGGAAAAGCGCCCTGTAAAACCGCGCTGTTTCTTTATATGACCGTATCCGGCCCGTGAGGTTTTCAAGGTATTTCATGTTGCATTTCCCGTAAAGTCCGATATATGATTATAACATCGCTCATTTGTAAAATCCACACCCGGGGGCTTTCACGATTGACCCGGCTCCCGCCGTATGTGATAATGTGTAAACGGCCGCAACGCCGGGGAGAACGCGAATGAAGAGATGCATAGTCCTCTTTTCCGGGGGAATAGACTCCGCCTATACAGTAGCGAAAAGCGCCGGGGAATATGACAGCATGGTCCTGGTGACCTACGTGACCCCGGGCATGACCAGGGTGAAAGCATCGCTCAAGGTCTCAAGCCAGCTCAGGCGCCTTTACGGAAACAAGATATCCCACCGCATAATAGATATACGCGCGGAGGTCGATTCCCTTCGCGGAGGCGCGGCCAGGTGCGTGGCGGATAACGTTAAATACCGCTTTTTCTATTCCTGGTGCCTCGGCTGCAAGGTCGCGATGCACCTGCATACCGTGAAGCTGTGCCGCGAACTCGGGATAAAAGAGGTCCTGGACGGCAGCAACATCTACGACGCCCTGGCCATGGAGCAGTATGAAGAGGTCAAGGGCATCTTCAGGGAGATCTACCTCGAAAACGGCATCAGTTACATCTCCCCTTTCTACAGGGAGGACGGCGGCCCGGCCGAACGCGGCCGGGTCTACGGCCTGCTGAGGCGCCTGGGCCTGGTAAAGGACTCCACGCAAAAGAGGGTCGCCTACCTCAGGAAAGAGGGCATTGATGTGGGGTGGGGCTTCGTCGACCAGTACAGAAGCTGCCAGCCGTCCTGCGTCGCCAGCCTCCTCTTCAACATACCACGCATATTCCTTCGCTTCCTCTTCGATGAAAAGAAAAGCGGATATCTCGATTACGTGAGAGACAGGTCCCGCGGCAGGTAAGATCCGCCCCGAAATTAGGGACAACTCCCTATTTTTATTAATTCTATAATTTTTCTTGATTTTTTATCATATACATACTATACTGTTCTTTCCGGAGGTTTAATATGCCAAGAACAGCAAGGATCGTTGCCGTAGGATTCCCGCACCATATCACACAACGCGGGAATAATAAACAACCGACCTTCTTAGATGATAACGACTATTCACACTATTTGAATCTTCTGGAAAAATCTAAGAAGAGGTATAAATTAGATATTTACTCTTATTCTCTTATGCCTAATCATATCCATCTTAAAGCCGTCCCTAATGAGCGTGATTCTATGGCAAAGGTCTTTAATTCGTGCCAAATGAGCTTTTGCCAATATTTTAATAAAAAATATAAAAAAGTGGGACATCTCTGGCAGAGCCGGTTCTTTTCCTGCCCACTTGATGAAAAACATCTATATTTTGTTTCAAAATATATTGAAAATAATCCGGTAAGAGCCGGCCTTGTTAAATCACCTGAACGCTGGAAGTGGTCAAGTGCAAGGGCCCATTTGGGAATCGAAAAAGGATTGATCTCTCTATCACCCATTTCGAAGGTTCTAAAGGTCCCCGACTGGGAAAAATATCTTTCCAAACCTTTAAAGGAACTGGAAATACATCGGATCGAAAAAAACCTTCTAAGCGGAGCTCCCTTGGGCAACAGTAAATTTATTGAAACTCTTGAAAAGCTTCTCGGGATCTCTTTGAAAAAACGCCCTGTTGGGCGTCCTGTAAAAAAATAGGGAGTTGTCCCTAATTATGGCTGGGACGCCTGGATTCGAACCAGGAAAGACTGATCCAGAGTCAGCCGTGTTACCGTTACACCACGTCCCAGCGATAAGTGAGAAAATATTATATAATACCTGAAACCATTTTTTAAAGAACTTTTTAGGGCTTCTTCGCGGCTGCGCCTTTTTCTATCTTGCTCCAGGTGTCCTTCAGGGATACGGTGCGGTTGAACACCGGCTTTCCCTTTTTCGAGTCCGCGGGATCGGAGAAGAAGTATCCCTGCCTCTCGAACTGGTAACGCGCCCCGGGCAGGGCCTCTTTGAGGCCAGGCTCCAGCCTGCACCCCTCAAGCGCTTCCAGCGAGGCCGGGTTCAGGTTGTCCTTGTAATCCCCTCCCTCTTCCGTCTCATCAGCTTCGCGCTTCGTGAACAGGTGGTCATACAGCCGCACTTCCGCCTGAAAGGAATGCGGCGCCGAGACCCAGTGGAGCGTGCCCCTCACTTTCCTGCCGTCGGGCGCGTCCCCGCCGCGCGTAGCCGGGTCATAGGTGCACCTTAATTCCACTATTTCTCCGGACGCGTTTTTCACGGCTTCCTCGCATGTTATGAAATACGCGTAGCGTAGCCGGACCTCACGGCCCGGCGCGAGGCGGAAGAACTTCTTGGGCGGGTCCTCCCTGAAATCATCCCTTTCGATGTAAAGCTCCCTGGAGAACGGGACCTTCCTGGCGCCCATCGAGGCGTCCTCGGGGTTGTTGACGGCTTCAAGCTCCTCGGTCTTTTCTTCCGGGTAATTGGTTATCACGACCTTCAGCGGACGCAACACCGCCATGGCTCGCGGGGCTGTCCTGTTGAGCTCCTCCCGCAAAGTGTTCTCCAGGACCACCATATCCACTATGCTGTTCGTTTTCGCCACGCCTATCCGGTCGCAGAACTCCCTTATCGACCCGGGCGTGTACCCGCGCCTCCTGAGGCCTGATATCGTGGGCATCCTCGGGTCGTCCCAGCCGCTGACGAACCCGCCGCGCACAAGCTCCAGCAGCTTCCTTTTGCTGAGCACGGTGTGGCTGAGGTTCAGCCGCGCGAACTCTATCTGCTGCGGGTGGAACGCCCCAAGCTCGTCAAGGTACCAGTCGTAGAGCTGCCGGTGCGTCTCGAACTCAAGCGTGCAGACCGAATGCGTTATCCCCTCCACGGAATCCTCCAGGCCGTGAGCCCAGTCATACATGGGATATACGCACCAGTCGCCGCCCGTGCGGTGGTGCTCTGCGTGAAGTATTCGGTACATCACGGGGTCGCGCATGAGGAGGTTCGGGTGGGACATGTCTATCTTCGCGCGCAGCGTCCTGGAGCCGTCCGGGAACTCGCCCTTGCGCATCCTCTCAAAGAGGTCCAGGTTCTCCTCCACGGCCCTGCCGCGGAAAGGGCTTTCCTTGCCGGGCTCGGTTATGGTGCCCCGGAACTCCCTGACCTCGTCAAGCGACTGGTCGCAGACAAAGGCCTTTCCTTTTTTTATAAGCTGGACGGCGTATTCATACATCTTCTCGAAATAGTCGGAAGCGAAGAAAAGCCTTTCCTCCCAGTCCGCGCCGAGCCACCTAACGTCCTCGGTGATGGAATCCACATATTCCTGCTCCTCAGCGCACGGGTTGGTATCGTCGAACCTCAGGTTGAATTTTCCCTTGTAGTCCCTGGCAAGGCCGTAGTTCAGGCAGATGGATTTGGCGTGTCCTATGTGGAGATATCCGTTGGGTTCGGGCGGGAAACGCGTGTGGACCCTGCCTCCGTTCCTGCCCCCGGCGAGGTCCCTGTCGATAATGTCCCTTATAAAATTAGATCCTGCCATCAGCCGCCTTGTTCATGCGATCAAGAACCTTTTCCCTGCCGAGTATCTCCATCATCTCGAAAAGCCCGGCTCCCTGCGTCGTGCCGCTGATAGCGACGCGGGTCGGGTGGATGATGCCCGCCGCCTTGAGCCCTCTTTCCTCGGCGATGCCCCTGCATATCCTCTCTATGTTCTCGTGGGAAAAGTCCTCCAGCCCGGTCAGTTCCCCCGCGAATATCTTAAGGTTCTTTCTGTTCTCTTCCTTATCCAGGTATTTCGCTTTCGCCTTTTCGTCGACGGGAAAATCGTCCCTGAAAAAACACCTGGTCATCTCGCCGAACTCGCTCAGCGTCTTGATCCTCACCTTGTACAGGTCCACCAGCTCCTTGAGGCGGTCCTCGCCTATAGCGTTGATATCCGCGCCTTCCGCCGCGAGGCCCTGTTTTATGAGGGGGAGAAGCTCCGTGGTGCTTTTTTTCATGATGTATTCGCCGTTCAGCCACCTGAGCTTCTGCATGTCGAACCGGGCCTGCACGTTCCTCATGTCCTCCAGCTCGAACGACCTCACCGCCTCTTCAAGCGAGATGACCTGGCTTTCTTCCCCCGGCGACCAGCCCAGGAGAAGCAGGTAATTCGCCAGCGCCTCCGGCAGGAACCCCTCGCGCCGGTACTCCTCGACCGCGACCGCGCCGTGCCTTTTCGAGAGCTTGGCCCCGTCGACGCCCATCATCAGCGGCATGTGGGCGAAGGCCGGAGGCTGGAGGCCCAGCGCCTCGTAAAAAAGTATCTGCTTGGGGGTATTGGAGAGGTGGTCGTCCCCCCTTATGATATGTGTTATGCCGAGCTCCGCGTCGTCTACGACGCAGCAGAAGTTGTAGGCGGGGGACCCGTCCGACTTGATCATCACCTGGTCCTTTATCTCGTCGGTGTTGAAGACGATCTTCCCGTGGATGATGTCGTTGACCTCGATATCCCGCCCGTTCTCCACCCTGAATATAACGGCCTCGCCTTCCCTGTAGGCCTTCCCCGAGGCGAGCACTTCCTCGGCTTTATTCCTGTATACGTCGAACCTCCGGCTCTGGTACACGGGCTCGCCCTCCCAGTCCAGCCCCAGCCACCTCATGTCCTCCAGTATCTCGTTAAGGAACCTTTCCTCGGACCGGACCCTGTCCGTGTCCTCGATGCGGAGCAGGAACCTGCCGCCCGTGTGCCTGGCGTATAACCAGTTGAAAATAGCGGTCCTGGCGCTGCCCAGGTGCAAAAAACCCGTCGGGCTCGGCGCGAACCTTACTATCGTCTTCATGAGCGGCCCCCTATCTCCATGCCCCTCTCAACCGCCTTTATATTCACCGGTATGATCTCTTTGCGGGGGCCCGCCATTTTCTCTATGACCCTGGTGAGGAGCTGGATACCGAACAGGTCTTTTTTTGCCGCGTAGATGCCGGTAGCTATCATGTTGGCGACCCGGATATTTCCTAACCCTATAGCTTCGTCGGTCAGGGGCGCGGCGACGATGTCTATGTCCTTTCTATCGGGGCCATCCCCCGCCATCGTGGTGTTGACGACAAGGAGCCCCCCCTTTTTTATCTTGCCGGCGAACTTCTCAAGCGAGGGCTCGTTCATTATGATGGCGGCGTCCGCCTCAGGCGCCACGGGGCTTGGTATCTCGCCGGAGCTTATGCGCACCACGGCATGAGCTGTCCCGCCCCTTACCTCGGCCCCGTAGGAAGGCAGCCAGGTGACGTTCAGCCCCTCGGCCATCCCGGCCTCGGCCAGGACCTTACCCAGCACCATTATGCCCTGCCCGCCGAAACCGGCGCATATTATCGCTTCATCTATTTGTTCCTTCAAACTTTTTCCTTTTTCCTTGACCCGATACTCAACACTCTGTACTCCGGACTAGATACCAGCTGCCAGACACCCAGGGCGCCCCTTATCCTTTAACCACCCCGAGTGGATATTCCTTGAGGACTTCTTTTTCGATGCGCTCCATGGACTTGACCGGGGTTAGGCCCCAGTAAGTGGGGCAAGGGGAAACGACCTCTACCATCGAGAACCCCTTGCCCTCAAGCTGCGTCTGGAAAGATCTTTTTATTGCCTTCTTCGCCGTCATGATCTCTTTTGGGGAATGCACAGAAGTCCTCTCAAGATAGACCACGCCCGGGAGAACTGCCATCATCTCGAGCACCTTCATCGGGAAGCCTTCTTTTTCGGCCCTCCGCGTGAACTGGGAAGTGGCCGTGACCTGCCCGAGCAGGGTCGTCGGGGCCATCTGCCCCCCCGTCATCCCGTAAACGCCGTTATTCACGAAAATGACGGATATGTTCTCTCCCCTGTTGCCCGCGTGGATTATCTCGGCCGTGCCGATCGCGGCGAGGTCCCCGTCCCCCTGATACGTGAAAACAAGCCTGTCCGGCAGCACCCTTTTTATGCCGGTAGCCACGGCCGGCGTCCTGCCGTGGGCCGCTTCAAGCGTGTCGAAATCCCAGTAATCGTAAGCCAGGACGGCGCAGCCCACCGGAGCCACGGCGACGGTATCCTCCCTCACTCCAAGCTCGTCCACGACCTCGCAGACAAGCCTGTGTATAAGGCCGTGCCCGCAGCCCGGGCAGTAATGCGTAGCCACGTCCTTCATCGATCTCGGCTTTTTATATTTCTTTGCCATTTTTATCCGACTTCCGTTCCGGACAGGCGGGACATTTCTACCGGGCCCCTCCGCCCGGTGTGGATCCTCCCGTACGAAATATCCCGCCTGTCCGGCATAAGCGGCTCAACCGCCCAATATCCTGCCGGCCTCGCGAATGATCTCCTCCTCCGACGGCACGCCGCCCGCCATTCGCCCGTAAAAAGAGACCCTGGAGTCGTCCTGAACAGCCAGCCTCACGTCTTCCACCATCTGGCCCGAGCTCATTTCGACGGTAAGGAACCTGGAGCCCTTCGCGGCGAGTTCGCGGAGACGGTCATAGGGGAACGGCCAGAGTGTTATGGGCCTTAAAAGCCCCGCTTTGACGCCCTGCCCGGCAAGGCGGTCCACGCACCCGCGGGCTATCCTTCCGACGGTGCCGTAAGCCACTATGACCACGTCGGCTCCGCGCGTTTTATATTCCTCGTACCGGAGCTCTTCGGCCATAAGAGCGTATTTCGCCTGGAGCTTTTCATTGTGTTCTTCAAGCGCGCGCTCTCCCAGGAGAAGGCTCTTTATGCTGCCGGACGCGCGGCCTTTGGCCCCGGTCATGGCCCAGTCCTTTTTGACGACGCCGGAAGGCTTTATGTTCTCGTCGAACTCAAGGGGTTCCATCATCTGGCCAAGCATGCCGTCTGCGAGGATCATCGCCGGGTTCCTGTACTTGTCCGACAGCGCGAAGGCCTCGTACGTAAGGTCGAACATCTCCTGCACGCTTGAAGGCGCCAGTACCAGCAGCCTGTAATCCCCGTGGCCCCCTCCTTTTGTCGCCTGGAAATAATCTCCCTGGGCGGGCGCTATATTGCCCAGCCCGGGGCCGCCCCTCATCACGTTAACTATAACGGCCGGCAGCTCGCACCCGGCTATATAAGAGATCCCCTCCTGCTTGAGGCTTATCCCGGGGCTGGATGAAGTGGTAAAGACCCGCGAGCCCGCGGCCGAGGCGCCGAAGACCATGTTGATGGCCGAGACCTCGCTCTCGGCCTGCACGAAGACCCCGTTCTCCTCTTCCATGCGGCGCGACATGTAAGCCGTCAGTTCGTTCTGCGGCGTTATAGGATACCCGGCGTAGAACCTGCACCCGGCTCTTATCGCGCCTTCACCGCAAGCCTCGTTGCCTGTGATCAATATCTTCTTCATCCCTCTATCTCTATCGCGCAATCCGGGCACATGATAAAACACATGCCGCAGCCGGTGCACCTGGAGGCGTCCGTCACGACAACGTACCTCCTGCCCTTCTTGTTGACATCTTCGGAAAGCTGAAGTATCTTCTGCGGACAAGCGCCGACGCAAAGCGCGCAGCCTTTGCATCTCTCCCTGTCTATCTTGATCTTCCCGCCCGTCTTGACATCTTTCATCTCAGCCTCTCAATTCCGCCTCTATGGTCGCGGCTATTTCATCCGGGGTAAGGTGGTATTTTCTTAAAAGTTCTTCCCTCGCGCCGTGCTCTATGAACTCATCGGGCAGGCCCAGGCAATGTATCCTGGCTCCCCTTATGTTCTCCCTCTCGAAGAACTCGAGGACGGCGCTGCCGAAACCGCCGCCTGTCACGCCTTCCTCTATCGTGAAGATCCTTTTTGAGTTATGCGCCAGATCCTCAAGCATGCGCCCGTCCAGCGGCTTTATGAAGCGCGCGTTCACCACTGTCGCCTGGATGCCCTTTTTAGAAAGCACCGCGGCGGCCTCAAGCGACGGGTTGACCATGCTGCCTACGGCCAGGATGGTCAGGTCCTTTCCCTTCCTGAGATATTCCGCCTTGCCCCGCTCCATGGGAGCGAATGAGGAAGCGCCGACTATCTGCCTCGCCGAGCCGCGCGGATACCTTATAGCGACGGGCGTGTTCCATTCAAGCGCCGCCTCCAGCATAAGCTCCAGCTCTATCCCGTCCTTGGGCGCCATCACCGTGAAATCCGGAAGGCTCCTGAGATAGATGATGTCGAACACGCCGTGATGAGTGGGGCCGTCCTTGCCGACCAGCCCGGCGCGGTCCGCGCATATCACGACAGGCAGGCGCTGGAGGGCCACATCATGTATCAGCTGGTCATAGGACCTCTGGAGAAAGGTCGAGTAGATCGCGACCACGGGCTTGAGCCCGGCCCTGGCCAGCCCCGCCGCGAAAGTCACGGCGTGCGGCTCGGTTATCCCCACGTCGAAGAACCTTTCAGGATGATCTTCGGCGAAGACGTTCAGCCCGGTCCCGTCCGGCATGGCGGCGGTGATGGCGGCTATCTTTTTGTCTTTTCCCGCCAGTTCAGTTATCTTTTTTGAAAAGTGCCAGGTAAAGGGCCTGTCCTCGCTTTTTCCGCTTTCAGTGTTCCCATTTTCCACGTCAAAAGAAGAGACGCCGTGGAACGTTACCGGGTCCTTTTCCGCGGGCGAGTAACCCTTGCCCTTCCTTGTGATAGTGTGGACGAACACCGGCTCATCGAGGGACATGATATTGCGGAAGGTCGAGATGAGCTGCTCCAGGTCGTGCCCGTCGATGGGCCCGAAATACCTGAATCCCAGCTCCTCGAAAAGGATGCCCGGGACTATGAGGTTCTTGAGGCCCTCCTGGAACTTCTTTACCGTCCTGTAAGTGGCTTTACCCACGCGGGGGATGCCCTTGACTATCTTCTCCGCCTCGTCTCTTACCTTGTTGTAAAGCGGGTTTGTTATGACCGTGTTCAGGTACCTGCTCATGGCGCCGACCGGCTTGGAAATGAAATGCTCGTTGTCGTTCAGGACGACTATAAGGTCCGTTTTCAGGTGGCCGGCGTTGTTCATCGCCTCGAATGCCAGGCCCGTGGAAAGCGACGCGTCCCCTATCACCGCGACGACCTTATGTTCCTCGCCCTTCCGGTCGCGCGCCGCGGCCATTCCCAGCGCGGAGGAGATGGAAGTGGCGCTGTGCCCGCTGGTGAACGGGTCGTGCTCGCTCTCCCTCGCGTTGGGAAACCCGCTCAAACCGCCCATCTCCCTGAGCGTGTCGAAGTGCTTCAGCCTGCCGGTCAGGATCTTGTGGGCGTACGCCTGGTGGCCCGTATCCCATAAGATCTTGTCCCTGGGGCTGTCCAGGCAGTAATGCAGAGCTATAGCCAGCTCTACCGCGCCGAGGCTGGCGGCTATATGGCCGCCCTTACGGGCCGTGACGTCTAACATCTTGTTCCGGATCTCTTTCGCCAGCTTTTCCAGCTGTTCTGTCTTCAGGCCCTTAAGGTCCGCCGGCTTCGTGATCTTTTCCATTATGCTGTCCATAGGTTCTCCGGTGATCTTATTCCTCTTCTTCATCCTCAAAAGGCTCTTTCTGGAACATGCCCTCGCTGTTCTTCGCGAGCGTCTCTATCGTTTTCTTGGCTTTGTCCAGTTTCTCCCGGCAAAGACGCGCGAGGTTAACGCCCTCCTCGTATTTCTTGAGCGATCCCTCCAGCGGGAGGTCCCCGTTCTCAAGCTCTTCCACGATCTTTTCAAGCTTTTCCAAAGCCTTCTCGAACGACACGTCTTTGGATTTGTTCACCTTAGCCATCAACCGCCCCTTTCTCCCTGTCTTCCACCCTGCTGGACGCCTGTCCTTCCGCGAACCTCGTGACCAGAAGATCCCCCTTTTTCAGGCCGCCCGCTTTCTTCACGGCTTTCCCGTCCTTGAAAGTGATGCTGTATCCCCTCTCCAGCACGGCCAGCGGACTTAGGGCGCTCAATTTGCCTGTCGACACGCCCAGGTCCTTTTCAGCCAGTTCCACCGCGTGCCTGGCGCTTGAGGCTGACGACCTCGCCAGTTCGTCCACCTGCTGTTCCAGCCTCAGCAGCACGTTCATCGGGGCCCGGAGCACATAACTTGACCCGAGCCTTGAGACCTCTTTTTCGTAGAGGTCTGTCCTTCCTTTTACCGCCAGGTACATCCTGTCTCCCAGGCCCGTGATCCGCGCTACGAGGTCTTCCTTCAGGGGGATGACAAGCTCCGCCGCGGCCGAAGGCGTGGGCGCTCTGAAATCAGCCGTAAAATCCGATATGGTGTAATCCACTTCGTGCCCGACGGCGCTTATAACGGGTATCTTCGAAGCGAAGATCGCCCGGGCCACTTCCTCCTCGTTGAACGGCCAGAGGTCCTCCAGGCTTCCTCCCCCGCGCCCGACGATGATAACGTCTATGGGCCGGTCCCTGCCGCCGGATCCGGCGGCCTGGCGGTTGAACTCATTGAGCTCTTTTATGGCTTCCGCGATATCTTTTTTCGCTTCGCCGCCCTGGACCCTGACCGGCCTTATAAGTATTTCCACGTTGGCGAAACGCCTGCGGGCCACGTTCAGTATATCCCTGACAGCCGCCCCGGTCGGGGAAGTCACCACACCGACCGTCGTCGGCAGCATGGGAAGCTCCTTTTTATGCTTCTGGTCGAACAGGCCTTCCTCGAGAAGTTTCTTCTTCAGCTGTTCGAACGCTATCTGCAGAGAGCCCCTTCCCCTCGGCTCCACGCCGCTGACGTAGAGCTGGTATTGCCCGCGCTTGTCATACACGCTGACGCGCCCGCGGCAGAGGACTTTCATGCCGTCTTCCATCCGGAACGCGACGCGCGAACCGCTGCCCCTGAAAAGCACGCAGTTAAGGACGCTTGCCTTGTCCTTGAGGCTGAAATACGCGTGTCCGGCTGAAGATACGGTGTGGTTGGAGACCTCTCCCTCTACCCACACATCCGGGAAGGTATCCTCCAGAAGGAACCGTATATCCTTCGTAAGCCCGGTTACAGTGTAAACTTTATCGTCCCGCACCTTCTATATCTTCTCCTGCACCCTGACGATACTCGAAGCCTTGCCGGTATGATCGTCGATATCCACTATCACCCCGTGCATCTCTATGCCGTCCGTCGCCATCTCAAAACGCGTAGGCAGCTGCGTGATGAACCTCAATATTATCTGCTCCTTCTTCCGGCCTATGACGGAATCGTAAGGCCCCGTCATGCCGCAGTCGGTTATATACGCCGTCCCCTGAGGCAGTATTTTTTCATCGGCTGTCTGTATGTGAGTATGAGTGCCTATAAGCGCGCTGATCTGGCCGTCCAGGAACCAGCCCATCGCGACCTTCTCGCTGGTGGCCTCCGCGTGCATGTCGACCACTATGACGTGGGTCATCGGCTTTATCCTGGCGACCTCCCTCCTGGCGGCCAGGAAGGGGCACTCCACGGCCTCCATGAAAACACGGCCTATCAGGTTTATCACCCCGACCTTTACCCCGCTCTTCATCTCGACAACTGTCGAACCCTTGCCGGGCGCGCCTTCAGGATAGTTGGCGGGCCTTATGAGCCTTTCCGTGCCGTCAAGAAAGTCGTATATCTCTTTCTTTTTCCATATGTGGTCGCCGGAAGTGAGGACGTCCACGCCGTCCTCGAAAAGGTCTTCCGCGATCTTCGGGGTCAGCCCGCTGCCGCCGGCGGCGTTCTCACCGTTGGCTATGACGCAGTCTATCCCCTCCCTGCCGCGGAAATCATGAAGAGCCTGCCTGGCTATTTCCCTGCCGGGCCTTCCCACTATGTCGCCTATGAACAATATCCGCATGGTACTTATTTCGCGTATTCGATGGAGCGGGTCTCCCGGATCACCACGACCTTGATCTGGCCCGGGTACTGCAGCCCGTCCTCTATCTTCTTCTTCATCTCCTGGGCCATGACGGCCGCCCTGGCGTCGTCGACCCTCTCGGGCTGCACGATCACCCTGACCTCGCGGCCGGCCTGTATGGCGTAGGTCTTCTCGACGCCCTCGAACTCGTTGGCGATAGCCTCAAGGTTATCCAGCCTCTTTATGTATGACTCCAGCGTCTCGCGCCTGGCGCCCGGGCGGCTGGCGCTTATCGCGTCCGAGGCCTGCGCCAGCACCGCCAGCAGCGTCCTGGGCTCCACGTCGCCGTGGTGCGCCTCTATGGCGTGCGCGACTATGTCGGGCTCGCCGTATTTCTTGGCGAGGTCCGCGCCTATCCTGGCGTGCGTCCCCTCCATCTCGTGCGACACCGCCTTGCCGATGTCGTGCAGTATGCCTATGCGCTTGGCCAGGTTCACGTCCAGCCTGAGCTCGCCCGCTATGGCCGCCATCAGATAGGCCGTTTCCTTGGAGTGCTGCAGCACGTTCTGCCCGTAGCTGGTGCGGAACTTGAGCCTGCCGAGGAGCTTGACCAGCTCCGAGTGTATGCCGTGCAGCCCCAGGTCCAGCAGAGTGTTCTCGCCCTCTTCCTTTATAGTGGCTTCCATCTCTTTCTTGACCTTCTCCACCACCTCTTCTATCCTTCCCGGGTGTATCCGGCCGTCCTCGATCAGCCTCTCCAGCGAAAGCCTGGCTATCTCGCGGCGGAACTTATCGAAGCCGGATATGATGACCGCCTCCGGCGTGTCGTCGATGATTATATCGACGCCCGTCGCCATCTCAAGGGCCCTTATGTTGCGGCCCTCGCGCCCGATTATCCTGCCCTTCATCTCTTCCGAGGGGAGGTTGACGACGCTGACGGTGGTGTCCACCGTGTGGTCCACGGCGCACTTCTGTATCGCCAGGCCCACTATCTTCCTGGCCTCCTTATCGGCCTTGTCCTTGGTCTCTTCCTGTATCTTCTTGATGGTCATGGCGGCTTCCTGGCGGGCGTCATCCTCCATCTTCTTCATCAGGAGCGACTTGGCCTGGTCCTTGCTCATCCCGGATATCTCCTGAAGGCGCGTCTTTTCCTCCTGCAGCATCCTCTCAAGGTCACCCTCGCGCTTTTTCACGTCCTCGCGCCTGTTCTTTATCTGCTGCTCGCTCTTGCCGAGCTCCTTCTCTTTCTGTTCCATGAGCTCGACCTTCCTGTCCAGGTTCTCCTCCTTCTGGAGCAGCCTCCTCTCCATGGCCGAGATCTCTTTCCTGCGCCCCTTCGATTCCTCCTCGAACTCCGCGCGCATCTTGAGCAGCAGGTCCTTGGCTTCCAGCGCGGATTCCCTCTTGCGCCTTTCCGCCTCCACTTTTGAGTTGTTTATTATGGTCTTAGCCTTGTCCTCGGCGCGCTTGACCTTCATCTTAGCGGTGTATTTCCTGAGAACGTAGCCCAGCAGGAAAAAGAACACGCCGCCGAGTAAAGCGAAACCGAGATTGGCCGGTGAAATGTTAGCGCTCATCTATATCCTCCCTTTGTGTGAGGACGTCTTCGGGAACTTTTGGGATCGTCGTGTTAACGGGATCTGTCTGTGATGACCCTTGAAACGGGCCTGTCATGCGGGTCCGAGGGAACTGAATCCACTACCTGAAAATGAAAAGCCAGTCCGATAGATCCGGCGGAAGACAGTTCCTCCCTGGAAAGGAAGCCGTCATAATAACCCTTCCCTCTCCCGAGCCTCATGTTGCTTCTATCCACCGCTATTAATGGCACCACGACCAGATCTATCTCCTTTAAAGGTATCTCTCTGGCAAGGTCTTCCCTCGGCTGATATATGCCGAATGGGCCTTTTTCCAGGTAATCTATTGATGTGAGTTCCAACGCTCTTATCGTCGGACGGTCCGCCCCGATGAAAGGGGCCGCCACCCTCTTTCCCCGCTTCAATGCCTCCTCTATGAAGTAAAAAGTGTCGACCTCTGTCGGCAAAGAAACATATGTCATGACTGTCCCGCTGGAATTGAACTCATCGCTTGAAAGAAGCCTATCCTGTATCTTTCTGCTTCTTTCCTCCCTTAACGCCGAGTCCTGTTCCCGCAGACGTCGGGTTATCTCCTTTCTTATCTCCTCTTTGCTCTTTCTGATCTTATCACCCTGTTGGTTCATAATATTATACAATAATACCTTAATTATGCCTATGTTTTTCAGGCGGGACCGTTTCTCCTCGCTCTAAGTCCTTTTGCTGTAATAGTCTGCGATCGCTCTCTTGAGCGCCTCTTCCGCCAGCAGCGAGCAGTGCACCTTCACTTCGGGAAGCCCCCCAAGGGCGTCCACCACCTTTTTGTTGGTGAGATTTTCGGCTTCCTTGACCGTCTTTCCCTTGACCAGCTCCGTCAGCATCGAGCTTGACGCTATGGCCGCCCCGCAGCCGAACGTCCTGAACCTGGCGTCGGTTATGACTCCCGCCTCGTCCACCTTTATGAAAAGCTCCATTATGTCCCCGCAGACGGGGTTGCCGACCTTTCCCCTCCCGCTGGCGTCTTTTATCTGGCCCACGTTCCTGGGATTGGTGAAATGCTCCATTACTCTAGATGTGTATTCTTCCATCTTAATCTCCCGGATAAACAGGGCTCATGTCCCTGAGTCTTTTTATGATCGGCGGCAGTTTTTCCGCCGCGTATTCAACGTCTTCTTCCGTGTTGAACCCGCTCAATGAGAACCTCACGGCTCCCTGGGAAAAAAGCGGCTCCACTCCCATGGCTTTTAGAACGTGCGAGGGCTCCAGGCTTCCTGAGGTACAGGCCGAACCGGTGGATACGGCTATGCCCTCCAGGTCCAGGCTGAGGATGATCGATTCCCCTTCAAGATAGTCAAAACCTATGTTCAGCGTGTTCGGCAGCCTCTTTTCCGGATGTCCGAAAAGCCTTGTGTGTTTTACGGAATCCTTTATCCGCCCGTGCAGAAGATCCCGCAGCCGCCTCACGCGTTCCGACTCTTCCGCCATTTTCCTCGACGCGATCTCGCACGCTACCGCGAAGCCCGCTATGCCCGGGATGTTCTCCGTGCCGGCGCGTTTCCCCATCTCGTGATGTCCGCCGCGCTGGCAAGGCTCTATCCCTGTACCCTTTTTTATGTAGAGAGCCCCTACGCCTTTCGGGCCGTGTATCTTGTGCGAGGAGAAGGACACGAGGCGCGCCCCGCATTTTTCCGCGTCAAAGGGTATCTTGCCCGCGGCCTGGACGGCGTCCGTGTGGAAAAGTATATTTCTGCCCGCGGCTATATCGGCTATCTCCTCTATGGGCATTATCGTGCCGGTCTCGTTATTCGCGGCCATTATGGAGACCAGTATGGTGTCGTCCCTTAAAGCTCCCCGCAGGCTGTCGGGGGATACAAGCCCGTATCGGTCCACTTCCAGATAAGTGACCGCGAACCCCCTGCTTTCAAGGTGCCGGCAGGCATTAAGGACCGCGTGGTGTTCCACCGCCGATGTTATTATGTGTTTTCCCTTCCCGGCCAGGGCCCCGGCCGCGCCTATTACGGCGAGATTGCCGGACTCCGTCCCGCCGGAGGTGAACACTATTTCTTCCGGAGACCCGGCCCCGATGAAAGAGGCGACCTTCCGCCTCGCCTCTTCGAGGTGCTTTTTCGCCTCGCGGCCGAACGAATGTATGCTTGACGCGTTACCGTAGACCCGGCTGTGGAAAGGCTGCATAGCCTCCGCCGCTTCAGGGCGCGTCATGGTCGTGGCGTTGTTGTCCATGTAGACTTTTCTCATCCTGAGGCCCTTCTCCGCTGTTTGCCGGGGTCTTTCTTGACGGCTTTTTCCGCGAGATACCCGAGGGAAAAGCCCTCGAGCGTGCTCTGTATGCGCCTTGTGACCTCGTCCCATACCTCTTTGGAAACGCACCTGCCCGCCTGGGCGCATGTCCGGCCCCCGGCCCTTTCCAGCCTGCAGCCGACCGACGATACCTTGCCCTCGATCGCGGTGATGGCCTCGTAGACGTTTATCTTCCCGGGCTGTTTCGCCAGAAGATACCCGCCCCGCGGCCCGCGCACGCTTTTGACGAGCCCGGCGTTCTTCAGGTCATTGAAGATCTGCTCGAGGTATATCCTCGATATGCCCTCCTCGGCCGAAACGTCCTTGATAGAGACCGGACTTTTCCCCGGGTACATTATCGCCAGGTATATAAGCGCCCTTATGGCGTATGAGGTCTTCGCCGTTAACCGCATCCCCGCGCTCCTTAAGCCGTTTCCACCTTTTCGATCCCGGGGACTTCCTTTTTCAGGGTCTGCTCGACGACAGCTTTCAGCGTCATCTGGCTCATCGGGCAGCCGGCGCAGGCGCCGCGCAGCCTTACCTTCACAACGCCGCCGTCCAGCGAAACGAACTCTATGTCCCCCCCGTCCCTCTGCAGGTACGGGCGTATCTTCTCTATTGCCTGTTTTACTTCCTGTTCCATGTTCCCTCCTTGTTTTCCGCTCTCGCCGCAGAGTGACATGTTATTATACCTTACCAAATAAGTCAACATAAATCTCTTTTTTTAATAGTTTGCTTATTCGTTTGCCTGCCGGCGGCCGCGGTGATATAATTTAAGTGAGAGTTCCTGTCGGGCGCGTGAAGCGGCTCTCGAGAATTTGACCAACACGTTTGTTTTGGGAGTCTAACTCCGGCAGTCCCGCGGGTCCGCCGGGAGGGCACCCACCTGGGAATACCAGGTCTGTAATTCTCCAGCTCGCTCACGACCTGTACGGGTTTAGGGCCGGATAATATCCGGCCCTATTTTTCATGAGCATATCATTTACGGATAGAAAAATGGACCTGTTCGAGGAAAACACACATAGCGCCGCAAACCTTCCGCTGGCTTTCCGCATGTGCCCCGCTACGCTCGATGAGTTCGCCGGCCAGGAGCATATAGTCGGCGAGGGTAAGCTACTGCGCAGGGCCATAGAGGCCGACAGGATAAGCTCAGTGATATTTTACGGTCCGCCCGGCGTCGGGAAGACCGCGCTGGCGATGGTCATATCCAAAAAGACCGGCGCCGAGTTCAACAGGAAGAACGCGGTATCGAGCAACGTGGCCGAGATCAGGAAGATAATAGACTCGGCTAAAAAATACCGCCAGCTGCGGGGCAAAAAGACCATACTCCTTATTGACGAGATCCACAGGTTCAATAAGGCCCAGCAGGACGTTCTCCTTCCGGAAGTGGAAGGGGGAGAGATCATCCTCATAGGCACCACCACAGAGAACCCTTTTTTCACCGTCAACTCCGCCCTTCTCTCCCGCAGCCAGATATTCGAGTTCAAGCCGCTTTCGGAAGAAGACATCCTCATCCTTCTCAAAAGGGCCCTTGCCGACAAGGAGCGGGGCCTCGGCGGGGAAAAGGCCTCCGTCGAGGACGAGGCGCTGGAGCACCTTGCCAGGATATCCGACGGCGACGCCAGGAGAGCCCTGAACGCCCTGGAGGTTGCGGTCCTTACCACTAAACCCGGCGGCGGCGGCGTAAGGGTAACGGTAAAAGAGGCGGAAGATTCCATACAGAAAAAGGCCGTGGTCTACGACAGGGACGGCGACGCGCACTACGACGTGGCCAGCGCCTATATTAAAAGCATGCGCGGGAGCGACCCCGACGCCGCGCTTTACTGGCTGGCGAAGATGATAGTAGGCGGCGAGGACCCCAGGTTCATCGCCAGGCGCCTCGTCATATGCGCCTCAGAGGACGTCGGCAACGCCGACCCGCAGGCTCTTGTCGTGGCCAACGCGGCGATGCAGGCGGCGGATTTCGTGGGATTCCCGGAAGCCCGGATACCCCTGGCTCAGGCGACCGTTTACGTCTCCTGCGCCCCCAAAAGCAACGCCGCTTATCTCGCGGTTGAAAAGGCCATACAGGACGTGGAGAAAGAAAGGACCCAGGAAGTCCCCGACCACCTCAAGGACGCGAGTTACCCGGGCGCCAAAAGACTCGGCCGCGGGGAAGATTACAAATACGCGCATTCCTTCGAAAAACATTTCGTCGAGCAGGACTATCTGCGGAGAAAGAAAAGATATTATATCCCCACGGACCTGGGATTCGAGAAAAAAATAAAGGACTGGCTTAAAAACCTCAATAGTTAACCCGGTCAGCTCGTCAACCTGGTTGAATTTAGCCGGGTTGAAAACGCGGAATATGCGGAAAAAAGCTATAGCTCTTATATCGGGCGGGCTTGACAGCCTGCTGGCGGCCCGGGTGGTCATGGAGCAGGGCGTGGAAGTCCTGGGCGTAGCTTTTATCATGACCGCCGCCTCTTCCGACGCCGAGGGCGCGGCTCGTCAGGTAAAAGAAATATCCGAAGACGCCGGGATCCCGGTCAGGATGATAGATATCTCAAAAGAGTTCCTCGGGGTCCTGAAAGACCCCCGCCACGGTTACGGGTCCGAGATGAACCCGTGCATAGACTGTAAGATCTTCATGCTGCGCAAGGCCGCGGAAATAATGGAAAAAGAAGGCGCGGGATTTGTCGTGACCGGCGAGGTCCTCGGGGAAAGGCCGATGTCCCAGAACCGCCAGTCGCTGGACCTCATAAAAAGGCGTTCCGGGCTCGGAGGCCTGCTGCTGCGCCCTCTCTCGGCCAAACTGCTGGAAGAGACGGACCCGGAAAAAGAGGGCCTGGTCGACAGGGAAAAACTGCTGGACCTGAAGGGCCGGGGCCGCAAGAAGCAGCTCGCCCTGGCCGAAAAATACAACATAAGATCTTTCACGGCCCCCGGGGCCAGCTGCCTTCTTACCGACCCCGGTTTCGCCGCCAGGATAAAGGACCTCATCGAAAGGGATACGCTCAGCCTTGATGAGGTGGACCTGCTGAAGTACGGGAGGCATTTCAGGCTGAGCGGCGGAGCCAAGGCTGTCATCGGCAGGGATGAAAAGGATAACGCGGAGCTTGTCTCGCTGAAGAAGAAGAACGACATAATACTGAGGCTTGAAAGGGATCCCGGCCCCTACGGCCTGCTCCGCGGGGAAGCGCGGGAGGAGGATATCCGCAGGGCCGCGGCGCTGGTTGTCAGCCATTCCAGGAAAAAGAACGATGAAAATGCCAGGGTGCAGTTCTGGCGCTCAAAGGACCAGGTCAAGGTCATCACCGTCAGCCCGCTGAGCAGACGGGAACTTGAAAAGCTGCGCATATAATATAAAAGGGGAAATGAAGGAAAAAGGGAAGGTCATAAGCGTCGACGGGCAGGCCGCCGTCATAGAGACCCTGCCGGCCGAGGCCTGCAGCAAGTGCTGCTCCTGCGGCGCCGGAAAGCCCCGGAGGCTAACGGTAACCGGGGAAAAGGCCGCCGGCTTGAGCGAGGGCGAGCTCGTGGAAATAGAGATCTCCGACTCGTCCATGATGCGCGTTTACCTCATGATGTACGCGCTGCCCCTGGCGGTCTTCGTCCTGGGGGTCTTCCTTATATACTATTTCACCGGCTCCCCGCTGGTCAGCTTCATAGCCGCCCTGGCCGCTACCGCGGGGACCTACACGGCCATCGGATACCTCATCAAAAAAGGCGTCCCCCTTGTTCCCGACACATGCGTCAGGAAAGATCTGTGACCATCTGCGCGTGATAAGATCGATCAGCGGAAGGAAACTTTGAGTTCTTTCTGAAGCGCCTGCTTGATCCTGGAGTGCACTCCCTCTATCTCCTCATCCGTGAGCGTGCGGGTCTCCAGCCCGTATTCTATGCTGTAGGTAAGGCTTTTCTTGCCCGCGGGGATCTGCTCTCCCTCATAGATGTCGACCAGTTCGACGCCGTTGACAAGGTCCTCGCCCGTCGCGTCTATTACCTTTACAATGTCCCCGGCCGGCATCGCGCTTTCGCAAAGCACGGAAACGTCCCTGGAAGACGATGGGAACCTGGGCACCGCGTGGTACCTCTCGGCCAGCGACGACTTTTCCATAAGAGGCGTAAGGTCCATGTGGCACAGGAATACGGGCTGCGGGATGTCGTATTCTTCGAGAAGCCGCTGCCCCGCCTGGCCGATAAACCCGCTTGCCTCGCCAGCGCCGTCTATCTTCACGGCGGCGCTGTTCTCCAGGCCTTTTATCTTGACGGGCTCGAACCCGGCGTTTATCCTGAAGCGATAAAGGACCTCCTCTACCAGGCCTTTGATGTCAAAAAGCCCCGCCGGCCGCGGGCCCTCTTCCCAGTTCTTACGTATAAGTCCGGTCATCCCCGCGCAGAGCGCGGGCCTTTCCTGGTAAGGGGTCTCTTTCTTGCCGGCCTTTTTGCCCCGCGCGCGCTTATATACCTTGCCTAACTCGAAAAGGTTCAGGTCCTTATTTGTCCTGTTGATGTTCCATGATACCGCCTTGAGCATCCCGTCAAGAAGCTGCGTCGTAAGCACCTTCTGCTCCTCAGAAAGCGGGTTGGCCAGCTCCACCGGGCCTTCACAGATATCCGGCGATACCGCCGCCGCCCTGGCGCTTATAAGGCTGTAGGTCATTATCTCGTTAAGCCCCGCGGCGGCGAGGATCCCGCGCAGCTTTTCATCTATCCTGCGCTCCCGCTCTTTTCTTACGACTGAAGCGACCGGCCGGGGTATTGTGGGGGGGATCTTATCGTAACCGTATATCCTGGCGACCTCCTCTACAAGGTCTATCTCTCTTTTGAGGTCCTCGCGGAAAGAAGGTATTCCCACTGTGAGCGCGCCGCCTTTTCCCCGCGCGGACATCCCCAGCCTGCTCAGGATACCGGCCGTCCTGCCCGCGTCCAGCTCTATCCCGAGCGTTCTCCCGGCCTTCTGGACATCAAACTCCACCTCCACCTCTGCGGCTTCGGCGCGGCCTTCGTCGTAAAGCTCACATATCTCCCCGCCCGCCTCCGAGACTATAAGGCGCGCCGCCCTGTCGGACGCGGGGAGCACCATGCCCTTGTCGACACCCCGCTCGAACCTGTAACTTGAATCGCTCGACAGGCCGAGGGCCCTGGCCGTCCGCCTTATCGAGACCGGGTCGAAATACGCGCTTTCAAGAAGTATATTCTTGGTGCTTGCGGTGACCTCCGTATCCTTGCCGCCCATCACTCCCGCCACCGCGATGGGCCTTTCAGCGTCGGCGATAACAAGCATCCCGGGCTGAAGCGCCCGCTCTTCATCGTCTATGGTGGTTATCTTTTCTCCTTTTTTCGCCCCGCGCACTATCACCTTTCCGCCTTTTATCCTGTCCAAATCGAACGCGTGCAGGGGCTGCCCGAGCTCCATCAGGCAGTAGTTGGTGACGTCCACCACGTTGTTCACTTCCCGCAGGCCCAGCGCGAGCAGTTTTCCTGATATGCCGCGGCCGGTCTTTTTGACGCTCACGCCGGTTATGACCCGCGCCGTGTATCTCGGGCATAGATCGGCGTCATCTACGCGGCATCCGGCTTTCAGGTCCGAGCTTGCCGGCTGTTCCCCCAGACCGCTCAGATCGGGAAGCTTCAGGTCCTTATCGAAGACCGCCGAAGCCTCCCGGGCAAGGCCGATGATGTTCAGGCAGTCCGGCCTGTTGGACGTTATTTCGAGGCTCATGACCTTGTCGCCCTCGTGCTCGGCGATATCCTCGACCTCGGAACCGGACATGGTAAGGCCCTCGGCCAGCTCCTCCGCCGTGACGCCCGGATCGATATATTCTTTCAACCAGTTGAAACTCAGCTTCATATTAGATCTACCTGAACTGCCGCAGGAACCTCACGTCGTTCTCGAAAAAGAGGCGTATGTCCTCTATTCCGTACAAAAGCATCGCTATCCTCTCGACACCCATGCCGAAAGCGAACCCCGTATACTTACCGCGGGGGTACCCGACCGCCTCGAAAACCGTGGGGTCGACCATGCCCGCGCCCATTATCTCCAGCCAGCCTTTCCCGGAACAGACCCTGCAGCCCTCCCCCCCGCATATTATGCATGAGATATCCACTTCCGCGCTGGGCTCCGTAAAAGGAAAAAAGTGCGGACGCAGCCTCATCTTTATATCCTCGCCGAACATGCTCCTGCAAAAGGCGGACAGGACGCCTTTAAGGTCGGAGAACTTTATATCGTCGTCAACCATAAGCCCCTCGACCTGGTGGAACATGAAGGAATGGGTCGCGTCAACCGCGTCAGGCCTGTAGACCCTGCCGGGCATTATCACCTGGACCGGCGGCTGCTGCTCCTGCATGACGCGTATCTGCACGTTGGAGGTATGGCTCCGGAGCAGATACTCGCCCTCTATGTAGAACGTGTCGAACGCGTCCCGGGAGGGGTGGTCAAGAGGTATGTTAAGCGCCTCGAAATTATAGAACTCCGACTCTATCTCCGGGCCCTCGGCTATCCGGAACCCCATGGAGACGAATATCTCGTTTATTCGGGACATCGTAAGCGTCAGGGGGTGGAGGTTCCCCGTTCGCCTCCTTATTCCCGGGAGCGTCACATCGACCCGGGCGGCTTTTTCGCCGGCCTCAATGACGCGCTCCTTAAGCTCTTCCAGCTTCCGGGTGAACTCGTTCTTCAGGATATTGGCTTTCCTGCCGATCTCTTTTTTCTCTTCGACCGAAAGCTCCGAAAGCGAGCGCAAGACCCCGGTAAGCAGGCCCTTCCTGCCGATGTACTTGACCTTGACCTCCTCCAGGTCCTTCGCGGAGGCGCAGGAAGCGCAATCCTTCTCGAAATCCTTTTTTACCTGTTCCAATTTATCTGCAAAAGCCATCTTCGCCTTCTATTTTCCGCTTTTCAGCTGGTCAATGCGGTCGTTGGAGCCGAATACCACCAGTATGTCGCCTTTGACTATAACGTCATCCGCCTGCGGCGTCACATTCACGTCCTCTTCTTCCTCTTCACCGCCTTCTTCGCCCTTGGGCCCCGCCGTCTCCTTTTTCTTTTTTATGGCTATGACGTTAACGCCGTACCTTGACCTTATGTCGGCATCGCGCAGGGTCTTCCCGATGAATTCCTCCGGAGCTATTATCTCGAGTATGCTCGCGCCGCCGGCAAGGCCGATGCGGTCGATCACGGTGTCGGATACCGATATGAGCGTGTCGGCCAGACGGATCCCGGTATCGCGTTCAGGCAGTATGACCTTGTCGGCCCCGATCTTTTCCAGCACTTTTTTATGGGCTATACTCTCGCCCTTGCAGACCACAACGGGTATGCCCAGGTCCTTTAAAAGCAGGGTCACGAGGATGCTGGACTCCACGTCGGTCCCTATGCCGCATATCGCCACGTCGACGTCGCGCAGGCCGACCGAGTTGACGGCCTTCTCATCCGAGGCGTCAAGGCAGACCGCTTTTGTGACGCTGTCCATGATATCGTGAACGAGCTCCTCGTCCTTGTCGATGGCAAGCACCTGTTGGCCCTTCGCGGCCAGCGCCCTCGCCACGCTCGCGCCGAACCTGCCGAGCCCTATCACCGCGTATTGTTTCATATCAAGTCCTCCTTGCTCCGCGCCGGCCTAACCGACCATGAGGTTCTCTTCAGGGTATACGAACGCCTCTTTTCTCTCCTTGAAGGCTATCGCCAAAGCGAGGGTCAGCGGGCCGAGCCTGCCGGCGAACATCGTCAACGTTACCAGAAACTTGCTCGCGCCGCCCAGGGCCCCTGTCATGCCGGTCGAGAGACCCACTGTCCCAAAAGCCGATGTGACCTCGAACAGATAGCCGATCAGCGGGCCCTGACCGCTTGCTCCCGCGCCTCCCAGCCAGGCCAGGATGATCGTGAAGACGAATACCCATGAAAACGCCAGAAAAAAGATGACCAGTGATTCCCTGACCACCTGCCTCGGCACGGACCTTCCGAACATCCTCACCCGGCGCCTGTTCCTTAACATGCTGCCCACCACGGAGAAAATGACCGCGAACGTGCAGGTCTTTATACCGCCTCCGGTGGACCCCGGAGAGGCGCCGACGAACATCAAAAAGACCAGCACCATAAGCGTGGGGGCCGAAAGGCTTCCTATATGGAGCGTGTTGAAACCCGCCGTCCGGGCGGTCACTGACTGGAAAAGCGACCCCCAGAGGCGCCCCGGCCAGCTCATGCCCGTCAGGACGTTATTTCTCTCAAAAAACAGTATCATCAAAGCGCCGAAAGCCACAAGGACCAGCGACACGGTCAGCGCTATCTTTGTCTGCAGGCTGACTCTCCTGGCGGCACCCTTCTTATACAAAAGCCCCGCTATGTCCATGATGACGATGAAGCCTATGCCCCCGAAAAAAATAAGGGCCATCATCGTCAGGTTTATATATGGATCCTCCTGGAACGCCCTGAAGCTGCTGGCGAAAAGCGCGAACCCCGCGTTGCAGAAAGCTGACACCGAATGGAACAGGGAATTCTCTATCGTTTTCAGCACGCCCCATTCCGTTATCGCCCGCCACCGCAGGAAAAGCGCCGCCGCGCCCAGGATCTCGGCCGTGAACGTTATGCCCAGTATATAACCTATAAGCTTCCTCAGGCCCAGTATGTTATGCCTGTCCAGCGTGCTGCGGATGACGTCCGTTTCCGTGAAGCCTATCTTCCGCCCCAGCATGACGGCGAACAGCGTCGAGAACGTCATTATGCCCAGGCCGCCGGCCTGGAACATCAGGAATATCACAAAGCGCCCGAACGGCGAGAAGAACGTGCCGGTGTCCTTCACGACCAGCCCCGTGACGCACGTCGCGCTGGTGGCGGTGAACAGGCTGTCGACAAGTGACATCCTTTCAGGGCCGCTGGTGGCCGCCGGCAGCGATAAAGCCGCCGTGCCGGCTAATATGACGCATAGGAAGCTCGCTATCAGCAGTTGTGGAGGTGTCAATCTTGCCATTGTCGGCCTGTGTCAGGCTTTTACTTTTTTCACGAGAGACTTGAAGCCGCGTCCGTCGTTAGCGGCGATATCAGCGAGTATCTTGCGGTTGAGCTCTATACCCGCTTTTTTCAGGCCCGAGATGAACCTGCTGTAGGATATCCCCTCGTTCCTGCACGCCGCCGTTATGCGGGTTATCCAGAGCGCGCGGAAATCCCTTTTCTTCTTTTTCCTGCCTATGTAGCTGTATATCAGGCCTTTCCTGGTCGCTTCCTTGGCGGTCCGGAGCTTTTTCGACCTGGCGCCGTACTGGCCCTTGGCCGCCTTGAAGACCTTTTTTTTGCGTTTAAGCGAGCTTGTCGCGTGTTTTACCCTGGGCATCTCTACTCCTTTTCGTTATCCGTAAGGCAGGCATTCTTTTATCTTTTTAGTGAAGGTCTTGTCCACTATGGTCTGCTTCGCGAGGTCGCGCTTCCTTTTTCTCTTCTTCTTGGTGAGTATGTGGCGCTTGCCAGACTTCGCCCTTTTGACCTTCCCGGTCTTAGTGAGCTTGAAACGTTTCCTCGCTCCTTTTTTCGTCTTTAGTTTCGGCATTTTTCTTCCTTTTCCTTTTATCCGCTTGTCTTCGGATTTATCGTCATGGACAGCGTTTTCCCCATCATCTTGGGCCTGGACTCCATCTCGCCCAGCGCCGCCACATCCGCCGCTATCCTGTCCAGGAGCTCCTTCCCCAGTTCCTGGTGCGCCATTTCCCGCCCCCTGAACCGCAAACTTACCCGGACCTTGTCCTTATCTTCCAGAAATTCCTTTATGCGCTTGAGCTTGACCTGGTAATCGTGCTCCTCGATCCTTATCTTGAACCGTATCTCTTTCATGTGCGTGACGTGCTGCTTCTTCTTAGCCAGTTTCTTCTTCTTTTCCTGCTCGTACTTGTACTTGCTGTAGTCCATTATCCGGCATACGGGCGGGTCGTTGTTAGGCGCCACTTCCACGAGGTCCAGCCCCCTGTCCATGGCCTTCTCTATAGCGTCGCTTATGCCAACTACCCCCAGCTGGTTGCCTTCCTCGTCCACCAGCCGCACCTTTAGGGCCCTTATTTTCTGGTTGACCCGGGCGTACGGTTCGGGCGCCCGGCGTCCCCTTTGATATCCTGATCTTTTGTATGAAATAACTTCCCTCCTCCTAAGCGTTTTCTCGTTTTTCCACCTCATCGCCCAGCCTGGCGATGAACTCGTCGCGGCTTACCGCGCCTATATCACCCTGTTTCCTGCTCCTTGCGGAAACCGTACCGGCGGCCGCCTCTCTTTTGCCCACTATGGCCATGTACGGGACCTTCGCCAGTTCCGCGTCGCGAATCTTCTTCTGCATCTTCTCGTTGCGGATATCGGTCTCGACCCGGATACCCGCCTCGCGGAGGCTCCGCTCAAGCTCATTGGCGTACCCGGCCTGTTCCTCCGTTATGGGGATCACCTTTACCTGCACCGGCGCCAGCCACAGGGGAAAATCACCCCCGTAATGCTCTATCAGCGCCCCTATGAACCTCTCAAGGCTGCCCAGGATGACCCTGTGCAGGACCACCGGCCTTTTTTCCCCGCCGTTGGCGTCGACGTATTTCAGGTCGAAACGCTCGGGCAGCGCGAAATCGCACTGGATGGTCGCGCACTGCCAGGCCCTTCCCAGGGCGTCCTTGAGCTTTATGTCTATCTTGGGCCCGTAAAAAGCGCCGTCGCCCTCGTTTATCTCGTGATCCATCTTCTTGCGCTCCAGCGCGTTCTTGAGGGCGGACGTGGCGGCGTCCCAGTCCTCCTCGGCGCCTATATACTTCTCCGGACGCGTGGAAAGCTCGACCTCGAAGTCGTTGAAACCGAAATCCCGGAGAGCTTCCGCGACGAAATCTATCACGCCTATGACCTCGGCCTCTACCTGCTCCGGCAGACAGAATATGTGAGCGTCGTCCTGGGTGAAACCCCTCACCCTTAAAAGCCCGTGCAGGACGCCGGACTTCTCGTGCCTGTAGACCGTGCCCAGCTCAAAGAACCTTATGGGAAACTCCCTGTAGCTCCTGGTCCTGGAGGCGTAAGCGAGTATGTGCCCGGGGCAGTTCATGGGCTTGACGGCGAACTCCTGGCCCTCGGACTCGAAGATGTACATGTGCTCCTTGTAATAATCGTAATGGCCGGACCTTATCCAGATATCGCTTTTCAGGATGTGCGGGCTTGATATGAGCTGGTAGCCTTTCTGGAGATGCTTTTCGGTGATGTAGTCCACGACCATCTGCCTGAGTATCGCTCCCTTGGGATGGTAAAGAACAAGCCCCCCGCCCATGATATCGTTGAAGCTGAAAAGGTCAAGCTCCCTGCCGAGCCTGCGGTGGTCTCTTTTCTGGGCCTCTTCCCTGAGGCGGAGGAATTCCTCCAGCTCCGCCTTTTCGCCGAACGCGGTGCCGTATATCCTCTGGAGCATCACGTTGGACTCATCGCCCTTCCAGTACGCGCCGGCCAGGGACAGGAGCTTGAAGGCCCCTATCTCGCCCGTGGCTCCCACGTGCGGCCCCCTGCAGAGATCGGTGAATTCCCCGTGCGTGAAGAGGGAGACCTCTTCATCGGGTATATCGTCCAGAAGCTCCAGCTTGTACCGCTCCCCCTCCGCGGAAAAACGCTCCCGGGCCTCATCCCTGGGGACCATCTTCCTCCGGAAAGGCTCGTTCCGGGCGATGATCTTTCCCATTTCCTTTTCTATCTCCGGGAGGTCTTCGGGCGTCAGCAGCTGGCTTGAAGCGGCGCCGTCCCCCGCGGAACAGCCGCTGAAATCAAAGTCGTAGTAAAACCCGTCCTCTATGGCCGGGCCTATCGCGACCTTGACGCCGGGATAAAGCTTCTTGACCGCGTCCGCCATCACGTGCGCGGCGCTGTGCCTTATCCTCTCTAATCTTTCGTCTTTCTTCTTAGTCATAAAAGATCTCTCCCAAAAAATCACGGTCGATCAATGGCTCCGCTTATTCTGCGCCTGATGCCTGGCGGAAAATGGGCTCAGTAATAGAGCAAATCTCGCGCCCTTCGGGCGCTCAATCATAGCTCACGGGGCATCAGTGCTCGAACAAGCGAAACCATTAATTTACGGGCCTGCCATGAACCCGAGAAAAATCGAAAGATTTTTCGAGTGGTTCGTGGTGGGCGGTACTGGGATCGAACCAGTGACCTCCACGATGTCAACGTGGCGCTCTAACCAAAACTGAGCTAACCGCCCGCGTTCCTTATATTATATACAAAACCCCTTACGCCTTCTATACTTTTATCGCCGCATGGCCTGCCGAGCCGAAGCTTTTTGGCGAAGCCAAACTTATACTGGCCTGCCGAGCCGAAGCTTTTTGGCGAAGCCAAACTTATACTGGCCTGCCGAGCCGAAGCTTTTTGGCGAAGCCAAAAAGCGAAGGCTGGTGGGCGAGGAGGGAATCGAACCCTCACGGGTTATTCACCCAAGGGATTTTAAGTCCCTGGCGTCTGCCAGTTCCGCCACTCGCCCTCCTCATTTTCCGCCCGAAGGCCCGAATTTCCAAAATAAAGCTCACTTCCTATAAAAGGAGGGTGAGCAGGTCCCGCGTAAGCGGGACCGTTGAGAGGGAACCTTGGTTCCCTCTCAAAGAAATTCGGCTGTGTTCCCCAACAGCCCGGAGGGGCCGGAGGGGGCCGTCCTCCAAAAAAGGCCGCCCGAAGGCCCGAATTTCCTTAGTGGAGGCGCGGACCGGATTCGCACCGGTGTACGCGGTTTTGCAGACCGCTGCCTATCTACTCGGCCACCGCGCCTTCTCTCTCGTAACTATATTCAGCTCTGCCGGTTACGGCGAACTGATAAATTATCACAATAACCCTTTATTGTCAATTGCCTTCGATCCAGGCCACTTCACCGTTGACATAAAGGACATTCCCGCCCTTGCCCCCGTGATTACCGGGCTCATCCCGCACCAGCGCCACCATGGAAGCGTCCCTGACCGTCAGCCCGGGGGTATATATATAATCCGGATCTTCCGGGGTCCCCACGGCCCGGGTAGCCGGACAGTCCATAAGTCCGGCATCGGCGAGATACTGGCTGCCATAAAGCTCTTTAAGCGTATCCGGGAACCGGCTGTCATGCTCGCGAGCGTAGATGTACAGAGCAAGCCCCACTTCCCGCAGGTTGTTGGCGCAGGCTATCCTGTCCATCCGGACCTGGCTGTATCTTATGAGCGGCAGAAGAAGCGCCCCGCAGACCAGGACGATAACGAATACCAGAAGAAGCTCGCTGAGGGTAAAACCCTTTTCCCCGCTTCTCATGCCACCATCTCTTTCACTTTTTCCACGAGGATGCCGGCCAATCTCCCCTTGCTTATCTTTTCCGTCTCAGCGACCCGGCCCGACGAATCCGCTATGGTATAACTCGCTTCCACGTCGCCGAATACCTCCGTGTCCGGACTCTTTGTGTTTATCACCACGATGTCCAGGGCCTTGTCCTTAAGCTTCCCTAACCCGTTAGTGAGCGCGTCCTCCGTCTCAAGCGCGAAACCCACCTTCAGCATGCCCCGCCTCCTGCCTATACCTTTGAGTATGTCGGGCGTCCTCACCAGTTCCAGGGCAAGGGCGTCTTTTTTCTTGATCTTGGAACCCTCTCTTTTCCCCGGGCGGAAATCGCAGACCGCGGCCGACATCACCAGGCAGGCGCAGCCGTCGAGCCTTTCCTGGAGCTTCTCCTCCATCTCCTCCGCCGTCGTGACGCTTATCACCTCGGCGCCTTCCGGCGCCGGCAGAGAAACAGGCCCGCTGACCAGGCAGACGTCAAAACCGGCCCTGACCGCCTCGCGGGCGATCTCGTAACCCATCCTCCCCGTGGAATAGTTGGATATGAACCTCACGGGGTCGATCGGCTCGACGGTCGGCCCCGCGGTAACGATCATCTTTTTCTTCGCAGCGTTCGGCACAATAAGATCCTGTCAAAAAAAAGCGGACCTTGCGCGCCCCCATGCCGTATACGGTCGGGGGGCGTCAGATCCGCGCGCCTAATAAGTTCTCAGCCTTTTCCACTATTTTGTCCAGAGGCGCCAGGTGGCCCGCGCCTTCCCTGCCGCACGCGAGGTGCCCGAACACCGGGTCCACGAAATGATAACCTTTCTCCCTCAGGTACGCGATCTTGTCCCGCACTATGGGGTTGTTGTACATGTTATCGTTCATGGCCGGCGCGAACACCACAGGCCCGCTGAAAGCCGCTATCGCGCAGCCCAGCACATCGTCGCATATCCCGGAAGCGACCCTGCCGATGATGTCGGCCGTGGCCGGGGCGACGAGTATCAGGTCCGCCTCGTCCGCGAGCGATATGTGCTCCGGGCCCCTTTCGCCCGGGGAGCGGAACAGGTCGCTCGCCACTTTTTTCCCGGTAAGCGTCTCCAGCGTAAGCTCCGTCACGAACCAGCCCGCGTCCGCCGACATCGCGCACCTCACCTGGTATCCCTTTTTACGCAGGAGCCCCACCAGTTCGCAGGCCTTGTAAGCGGCGATGCTCCCGGTGACGCCCAGCAAAATGTTGTTCCCCATCTCAGTCCTCGAGCAGCTTAAGCTTTACCTTGTCCAGGGCTATCTCTTTAAGCGCCACGGTCGTGACCTTCTCGGTCGGCTCCGTGTCGACCAGCTTCTTCATGCCCCCGTTAAGTTCCATGGCCCTCATCGCGGCCAGATTGCAAAGCTTGTACAGGCTTCCCGTCTTCTCAAGTAATTTATCGCGCGACACTTCTTCCATTACTCCTTGTCCTTTTTGGCGTTTTCCTGTCTCTTCTGTCTTTCGGCCTCGAGCACGGACTTAAGCTCAGTTACCGCCCCGTCAAGGTCGTCGTTCACTACCAGATAATCATACTCGTCCGCCGCCTCAAGCTCCCTGCGCGCCTCTTTAAGGCGCAGGTCCACCTGGTCTTTCCGGTCGGTGTTCCTCTTCCTGAGCCTCGCCTCCAGTTCCTCCGTCGAGGGCGGCATTATAAAAACACTTATGGCCCCGGGGAATTTTTCCTTTACCTGCCGGGCCCCCTTGACGTCTATGCTCAGGATAAGGTCCTGCCCGTTCTCCATGGCGCCGGTGAACTGTTCCAGGGGCGTGCCGTAAAAGTTGCCGAAGGTCTCTTCCCACTCAAGGAACTCCCCGTTCTCGATCTTTCTCCGGAAGTCCCCTTCCGAGACGAAGAAATAATCCCTGCCTTCTTGCTCTCCCTGCCGCGGGGGCCTGGTTGTGCAGGAGATCGACCTTTTTACTCGCGGCAATTCGGCGAGCAGGCGCTCCACCACCGTCGTCTTGCCGCTTCCCGAGGGAGCCGATATTATTATTATGAGCGTCTCGTCATTCAATGTTCTTTATCTGTTCCCTCATTTTCTCTATCTCGGTCTTTATCTCGATGACCGACCTTGATATCCTGTAGTCGCTGGACTTGGCGCCTATCGTGTTGGCCTCCCTCTGCATCTCCTGCGCGATGAAGTCCAGCTTCTTGCCCGTGTCCGTCTTGACCTTGCTGATGGCGTCCTTATAAGCCACGAGGTGCCCGTCAAGGCGCGTCGTCTCCTCGGAGATGTCGCAGTTCCTGGCGAAAAGCGCCACTTCCGTCTCCAGGCGGTTCTTGTCAGTGGCGGCGCCGCCGGCCAGGCTCTGTATTGATTCCAGGAGTTTTTTGCGGTATTCGGAGACGCTTTTTTTCTCGTTCTTCTTGATCCCCTTGAGGTGCTCCTTTATCCTTTTAACGCGGGCGTTGAGGTCCTTTTCCAGGCGGGCGCCCTCCTTTTTCCTGTAAACCAGGAGCGAATCCAGCGCCTTTGAAAGGGCCCGCTTAATATGGGGCCAGATCTCCTCTTCCTTCTGGTAGTTGTTGGTCTCTACCACCCCCGGCAGGGATATGACCTCGCTTAACTGGAGCTCGCCCTTAAGGCGCAGCTTTTTCTTGAGATCGTTCACCTTCCGGAGGTAATCCCGCGCGGCGGCGGCGTTTATCTCCACGCTGCCGGCCCCCTTCTTCCCCCTGGCCTTCTCCCTGGTGATCCTGACGAACACCTTGCCCCTGTGGATCTTCCTGTCGAAGAGCTCCTTTATCTTCTCGTCAAGAAAGAACAGGCCGTTGAAAGGATTGCAGGTTATGCTGAGGCTCTTGTGGTTAAGTGATTTTATTTCCGCGGTTATCTTGCCTTGCGGGCAGCTTACCGTGCCCTTGCCGAACCCCGTCATCGATCTAAGCATCTGTCAAAATATCCTTTCCTGTTTCAGGCCCATTTCTGTTTCCTGACGCGCTCCTCGCTCTCGGTCACCGGGTAGATGTCTATTATTATCTCCTCCGGCTCGAACCAGAGCTTTATCTCCCTTTCGGCCTCTTCCTGGTTGGCGGAAGCGTGTATGACGTTCTCGTAGACGCCTTTGGTTGTTATCCTGCCGTAGGCGCCCCTTATCGACACGGCGTCGGCCTCCTCCGGATTGGTCTTGCCGCAGATCTCCCTTACCTTCTGGATTGCGTCCTCGCCCCAGTAGACCAGCGCCATCACCTTCCTCTTGTGGTACTCGCCCATGATATACCTTATCAGGTCGTCGAAAAAGGGCTTGTCCTTCATGTGCTCGTAATGCTCTTCGGCCAGGCCCCGCGAGACGCGCACTATCCTGGCGCCCACTATGTCCAGCTTGGTCTCCGAAAGCCTTGTAAGGACGTTCCCGGTGAGCGACTTTTTCAGCCCGTCCGGCTTTATAAGCACCAGTGTCTGTTCCAGCATTTAAAGGGCTCCTTGTGGGTTAAGTAATGTATAATTATAATTCCGGGGGCGGAATTAGACAACTAAAAAATGACCACGAACTCCCCGCGGGGCTTTTTCCGGCCGAGATGTTCCAGGTGGCCGCCGGCCGTGTCCCTCCGCACTTCCTCGAATTTCTTTGTGAGCTCCCTCAGCACCACGACCTCGCGGCCGCCGTCCAGGGCCGCCATGTCCTCCATGAACTTGACTATCCTGTGGGGCGACTCGTAAAGTATGACCGTCCTTTCCTCGCGTATAAGCTCCTTTAGGCGCTTGCGCCTTCTCGCCGCCTTGTTGGAAAGGAACCCTTCAAAAACGAATTTTGCCGTGGGCTTGCCCGAAAGCACCAGAGCGGCGACAAAAGCCGCGGGCCCCGGCACCGCCGTCATACTGATGCCCTTTTCCACGCACCCGGAGATAAGCAGGCTCCCGGGGTCCGATATCCCGGGGGTCCCGGAATCCGATATGAGGGCTATGTCCTTCCCCTCCTCGAGCGCGCTGAGAAGCCTCGGGGTCTTGCTTTTTACGTTGTAGCTGTAAAAACTCGTGACGGGGGTCTCTATCCCGTAGGTCTTCAGGAGAACGGATGCCCTCCTGGTATCCTCCGCGGCTATCAGGTCCGCCTCTTTGAGCACCCGTATGGCCCGCAGGGTCATGTCCTCAAGGTTGCCGATAGGCGTAGCGACTATGTAAAGCGTTCCCGTCTTCACTGTTCCGATCGTATCTTTTTATTTCGGCAGCGCCGTCATGGCGAAGACCATGACAAAAAGAGCCACGGTCTCGATGACCCCGAGGACCATGATGTAATTGCCGAATCCCTTGCCTGTCTCCGCCAGGGCGTCCGCCGCGCTGGCGCCGGCCTTGCCCTGCATCCAGGCCGAAAACCCCATGGCCATGCCCGCCGCCAGGCCGAGCGCCATCTGGTAAGGATAGGACTGCGGGTCCAGCTTGGCGCCCTGTATCGCGTTGCGCAGTATCATGCCGTATATCGTCTGCGAAAGGGGGGCGCCGACAAAGGCAATAAGTATAAAAGGGGCCATCTTGTTCTGCATGAAAGCCCTTTTCCACGCGCCTATGGCGGCCATGCCGGCCACGCCGGTGCCGAGCGCGGAACCGATCGCCGCGAAACTCAGTGAAAGGCCCATATCACCTAATCCGGATACCATATTTTACCTCCTTGATACGTTCATGGATGAAAGATCATCTTCTTCTTACTCACAGAACGGCTCGTATTTTCTGCCGCTCCACTGCATCCCCAGGTGGTTGGAGAACTCCAGCATGTTCAGCCTTATGCCGTGGACTATAACGGCCATGAACCCCAGGGTGATGTTGAGCGCGTGCCCCAGGAAAAGGATCGCCGCCGCCGCCAGGGCCCCCAGCGCTCCTTTGGCCCCGCCGAGGGCCATGTTGTTGAAACTTTCCGCCACCACCACCGTAGCGTAACCCACCGCGAAAAGCCTGAGATATGACACGATGTCCGAAAAAGAACTTATTACGCTGAGCGGAAGGTTGCCGAGCGTGGCGAGCGCGCCTTTGAGAAGTCCTTTTTCCGGGTTCGAGAAAAAAAGCACCAGCGTTATGCCGGCGGCCAGGGACCAGCCGGCTCCCGGCGGGAAAGGCCCGGCGATGACGAACTTGCCCGCGGCGAAGAACATCCCCCAGAGCACCATGATCCATCCCAGCTCCGAAAGCGCGCGCGGCGAGTTGATGGTCCTTAAGGCCCTCAAAAGATGGGCTATGGTTAGCTGCACCGCGCCTATAACGAAACAGATGAATATTATCGTGTTCTGGCTGTTGTCGGCGAAGCTGCTTATCTGCGGGATCACCAGCCTGTTCAGGACCGGCAGCTGCGCGATGCTCTCGACGCCGAAATACGTGCCGGTGACCACTCCCCACGCCACCGTGCAGGCGCTCAAAAGATACATCAGGTAGAACGGCTCCGGCGGCAGGCGCCTCAGCTTCCTTCTCGCCAGGAAAGTCACTATGAGAAAAAGCGCGCCGTAGCCGGCGTCGCCTATGAGCATCGCGAAAAAGACGCTGAAAAAGATAAGGAAGTAAGCGCTTATGTCGAACTCTTTGTATCCAGGCAGGGTGTTCATGAACCTGAAGACCGGCGAGATCATCCTTATCCATCCGGGGTTGGTGATAAGCGTGGGGGTCTCGTCCGGGTCGTCGGGCTCCTCCGCCATGTAGCCGGCCCCGTGGTGTTTCGCCAGGTTCTGTATCTTCCCGAGGTCCTTCGCCGGGCAGAAACCCTGGAGGTACGCGAAAGCCCCTTCCTCCTTCATGCCGAACCTTACGGCGAGCGACTCGCGCTCTTTCTTCAGTTTTTCTACGCACTCGCGCATCCGGCCGACGCAGAGGGCCTCCTTCTTGAAGCCCTCTTCTATCCTGGAGACGCGCACGGATATATCGTCGAGGTGCTGGCGCAGCTTCCCGGGGCTGTCCTGGGGCGTCTTAACTTCCGGGAAAGGAAGCGTCTGGCCCGGGTCGGGTGATATCGTCGCCACCTGCACGAACCCCTTGCTTCTGCCGACGATGAAATGGTCCAGGCCCTCCGGCGGGCGCTTGAAGTCTTTTTTCCTTATCCTGTAGAGCCTGACCTTGTAGCCCTTCTCCTCAAGGGCGGCCAGGTCCCTCGGGTCGAACTCGCCCCAGGGCTCGAACCACTTGAGCTGTTCCTTTATTTCCCCGGCGGTCTCCAGGAGGTCCTGTTTTTCCTTGTGGTTCTCGGCGACGCTCTCGGCCTTGCATAAGAGCTCTTTTTCGCGCGCCGGCCCCTCCTCCGCTTTCCCGCCCCCGTCAGCGTAGGGTGTAAGCACGTGTATCATCTGTTCTATCTTCGCGATCCTGTCCTCGACGTAATTTATCTCGTGATGCGAAGGCGCCGTGACGTGTTTGACGTGAAGGACCCCCGCCTCCCGGAGCCTGTGCACCATCCGGCGCCTGTCCTTCTCGGAGACCAGGAGTGTTATTTTTTTCATCCTCTCTATCATCACGCTTCCCTGGCCGCGCGGGCCTTTTTCTGTATCTTCTCCTTGGCTATCTTGCCTGTAACGACAGCCGCGGTGTCGAGGTCGCCGAGATATATCTGTATCTTGCGTATGTTCTCTTTGGTGTCCGGTATCATCACCTTCTCGAACAGGTTGACCCTCTGGGTGGTGATCCTGAGCTCCTCCCTGATGAGCTCATCCTGCCTGCGCAAAGTTTCCATCCTGGCGTTCAGGACCATGACCTTTTTCATCATCTCGATGCCCTCGTCCACCCACAGCGGGGTCCTTACCAGGTCGTAGCCGGGTTCGTTGAAGACCGCTTTTTTGAAGACCGGTATGTCCACGCCGGCGATATTGCCGGATCCCGTCACTATCTCCTTGAGGCTTATCTTTTCCTCTATGCTCACGTTCTCCGCGAAGACGTCGGCCCACTTGTATACCTGGGCCTTGATGTAGGCCCTTTCCTGCTTGATCTGTTCCATCTGGCGGTGCAGCTTGAGTATCTCCATCTGCAGCTGCTGCTTCTTGAGGGTGAGCGTCGGCAGGTACTGGACGTACCTCTTCAGCTCGTCCTTCTGCTTTTTCAGCTCGTTCTTTGTCAGCCGTATCTTAGCCATTGTCAGCTTTCAGCCGGGACCGGGTCCCGGGGTGCCCATTATGGGCCCCTCCGCCCGGTGTGGATCCTCCCATAATGGGCTCCCCGGATCCCGCGTACTCTAATCTACTTACTGCTCCCGGCGCCCGGCCAGAATTCCTGTACCAGCTCCGAGCGGAAGTTCGTCTCCTCCGGCTTGAAGCACTCGGCCAGTATCTTCCATCCGTTGTCGAGCGCTTCCTCGAGCGGCACGTTGACCTTGAGGTCCATCATCCTGCTCTCGAAAAGCGCGCCGTATTTGAGCAGCTTTTTGTCCCACTCGCTCATCCTGAAACCCATCGACCGTTTTTCCTCCGCCTCGGTGTACTGCGCGTAAAGCTGTATCATGTTGTCCATGACGGCCCTGTGATCGGCGCGGGTGTCCTTGTTGACCTGCTGCTTGAGCCTTGAGAGCGAGCCGAAGGGCTCTATCCTCCCGTTGCGCAGGTAGAACTGGCCCTCGGTTATGTAACCCGTGTTGTCCGGGACCGGGTGCGTCACGTCGTCCCCGGGCATAGTGGTGACCGCGAGTATCGTGATCGACCCCGCGCCCTCGAAATCGACGGCCTTTTCGTACCTGGAGGCCAGCTGGCTGTAAAGGTCGCCCGGGTAACCCCTGTTGGAAGGGACCTGGTCCATCGTTATGGCTATCTCCTTCAGGGCGTCCGCGAAATTCGTCATGTCGGTGAGCAGGACCAGGACCCTTTTGCCCGCCAGGGCGAATTTTTCCGCGACCGCCAGCGAAAGGTCCGGTATCATGAGCCCCTCCACCACCGGGTCCGCCGCAGTGTGCACGAAAAAGATCGTGCGGTTCAGCGCCCCGCCGTCCTCGAGCGTCGACTTGAAATACATGTACTGGTCGTACTTAAGGCCGATGCCTCCCAGTATGATTATGTCCACCTCGGCCTGCAGGGCTATACGCGCGAGCAGCTCGTTGTAGGGCTCTCCCGAGACCGAGAATATAGGCAGCTTCTGGGATTCCACCAGGGAGTTGAATACGTCTATCATCGGGATGTTGGTCCGGACCATGTTCCTGGGTATTATCCTCTTGGCGGGGTTGACGGCGGGTCCGGCTATCTCTATCATGTTATCGGTTATCGCCGGGCCCTTGTCCCTGGGCTGCCCGCTGCCGTTGAAGATCCTGCCCAGCATGTTGTCGGAAAACCCCACCTCCATCGGGCGCCCCAGGAACCTGACCTCGTCGCCCGTGGAGACGCCTCTCGCGCCGGCGAAAACCTGCAGGTAGACCAGGTCGTCCATCAGGCGTATGACCTGCGCGTAAGAGTTGCCCATCGAGGTCGTTATCTCGGCCAGCTCCTCGTTGGCCACGCCGGTCGACCTTACGGTCACGACGTTACCCGCTATGTTAAGGATTCTTGTGGATACTTTTCTCATTATGTCCCCTGTTCTTCGGCTTTTTCGGCGGCTTGTTTCTCCTCTTCGTCCTTTTTCTCCTGCAGGGCCTCGCCCTCCATGAGTTTTCTCACCTGTTCTTCCTGCCGCTTGAATTCCTCCGACTCCCACTTCTTGTAATTCCAGTCGATAAAGGCGTGCCTGAGGTTGTAAAAGAAGTTCCTGGCCTCTGCCTTGTCCTTGAACCTGAACTCCTTGCGCAGTATCTCCACGACCCCGGCGAACACGTACTTCTGGCGGTCGGCGGATGTCGAGGCGTCGACCTCGTCAAAACCGTTCTGCTGCAGGTAAACGTTGTCCAGGAAATCGCTTTTAAGATAAACTACGAAATCATCTATCGAGGTCCCCTCCTCGCCGACGACCTTCATCATCTGGCCGACCTCGGAACCTTTTTTCAGGGTCTTTTTAGCTTCCGCGATCTCGTCCTCGGGTATGAAGCTGGTGTATTTGCTCCAGCTTTCCAGCGGGTCTATCGACGGATATTTTCTGGCCTCGGCCCTTTCCCTGGAAAGCCCGTGGAAAGCGCCCACGACTTTCAGCGTACCCTGGGTGACGGGTTCCTCGAAGTTCCCTCCCGCCGGACTGACCGTGCCTCCTATGGTCAGAGTCCCGGTGCCGCCGTCGTTCAGCTTCACCGTGCCGGCCCGCTCGTAAAAACTCGCTATCCTCGACTCCAGGTATGCCGGGTATGCCTCCTGGCCCGGGATCTCTTCAAGCCGGCCGGAAAGCTCCCTCATCGCCTGCGCCCAGCGCGACGTGGAGTCCGCTAAAAGCAGCACGTTCAGGCCCATCTGCCTGTAGTACTCGCCGAGGGTCGACGCGGTATAAACAGAGGACTCCCTCGCGGCGACGGGCATCGAAGAGGTGTTGCAGATGATGACCGTCCTCTCGATAAGCGTCCTTCCGGTCCTCGGGTCCTTCAGGTGCGGGAATTCCTTGAGTGTCTCCACTACCTCGCCGGCCCTCTCGCCGCACGCCGCTATGATGACCACGTCCACCTCGGCGTAGCGGCTGGTCAGCTGCTGCAGGACCGTCTTCCCGGCCCCGAACGGCCCGGGGATACAGTAGGTCCCGCCCTTGGCGACCGGGAACAGCGTGTCTATCAGCCTTACCTTGGTTATCAGCGGGTCCCCCGGCCGCATCTTGTCCCTGTACGCGCTTATGGGTATCTTCACCGGCCAGTCGAACGTCATCGTGACCTCTATCTTCCCGCCTGACGGGCTTTTCAGCGAGGCGATCTTTTTATCTATGGTGTATTTTCCTTCCGGCGCCAGATCGTCTATCTCGTACTCTTCCCTCAGGCCGAACGGCACCATGACGCAATGCTTGAATATCCCCTCGGGGACGGTCCCCAGGACGCTGCCCGCCTTGACCTTGCCGCCTTTCGACGCCGTCGGGGTGAACTCCCATTCCTTTTCGGATGAAAGAGCGGCCAGCTCCCCGCCTACCGGCAGGAAAAACCCGAACTTTTCCGCCAGCTCCGGCAGGGGGTTCTGCAGGCCGTCATAGATCTGGGTCAGGAGTCCCGGCCCAAGCTGTACGGAAAGCATCTCACCAGAGAACTCCACCTCGTCCCCGACTTCTATGCCCTTGGTATACTCATAGACCTGCATGAAAGCGTCGTTGCCGCTTATCTTGACGACTTCCGCCTTAAGGCGCCGGCCCTTGTTCAGAACGTACCCAACCTCGTTCTGTATGATGTTGTCACTGAATCGGACAGTGACCATGTTGCCGTTAATCGCCGTTATATTGCCTGACTTTTTTTTCATAATCTACCTCGCAATAATGGTAAAAGAACTTCTCGCCCGCGTCCTTGTCGAAGCGCGCGAGCCTTTCCAGGATCTGGAGCTTGAGAAAATAAACGATAAGGGCGTTGATGTCGAAAAAGTATCTGGCCGCCATATCCTCGAGAAAATCCCAGCGGGCCTTCTCGAACTCTGTCTCCGCCAAAAGCGGGTTTTCCTGGCTGAGGATGGCCTTTACGGCGCCCGAAGCCTTGTAGGTCTCCTCTTTTCCCCGCGCGGCCCTGACCCCGGCCAGTTCCCCCCGCAGCCGGCCGTCGAAGCTCTTCCATTCCGCCAGGACCGGCGCGTCCTGCGCCCGCGCCTCGAGGCCCCCGCGCGAGGCCCGGCTTAAGATCTTCATGTCACCCGCGGAAAGCCACCGGGCGCACTCGGCCAGGAACTTTTTAGAGCCGAGGGGCGGCTCTTCCCCGAACTTTAGATATGTGAGAGTGGAGACAAGATAGTAATATTCAGCCATATTCCCTCAGGGCGGGGTCATTTGGCTCCCGCGTCCAGTATTTCCTTCATCCTGGGGTTCAGGAATTCCTTGAATGCTTCCGCCACGGCCTGGTCGGTGAAATCGTAATAGGACTCTTCCCCCTTTTTGCCGATCCGGAAGCCTTTTTCCACCCCGGGCGAGGCTTTAAGCGTCACCCCCCCTGACATCTTTTTCTTGAGCGCGGCCAGAAGCGCGTCCTCAAGAGCTTTTTTGTCCTTGTCGCTCAAGAGGACCTCGACGTCGGAGCCGCCGTCTTTCTGGAACTTTTCCGCCAGGCCCAGGATCATTTTCTGGATGATATCCGCTGAAAACGCATCCCCCACCTCGCCCCGCAGAACCGTGTCGAACAGCCCGATTATGGACTCTTTAAGGCCCAGCAGGACGTCTCTCGACGCCTGGCGGAGAGACTCTTCCCCGTTGGCCTTCATCTTCTCCGCCTCCTTCTTGCCGTTATCGATGATCGCCCCTTTTTCCTTTTCCGCGGCGTCCACTATCTCCTTGGCTTTCCTTTTCGCCTGAGAAAGTATCTCGTCTGATCTTTTTTCGGCTTCCCCGACGCCTTCCTTTTTGATCTTCTCTATTATGGTGCCCAGTTCGACTTCCATCCTGCCCTCCTTGATAGGATCGTAAAACTCAAGCAACAAGGGCCGGGAGCGGAGGCTTCTCCCACTCCGGCCCCTGGCCCTCGCGTGTTATTAGGATCTGGATCTATTTTCTGGAGCCCGGCTTCACAAGGGGCATACCTTCCTGGCAAAGCGGGCATTTGTCTTCCTCGAAAGTCGGAATATTCAATTTTATCAGGCTTTCATGCTTTATTCCACCAAAATCCGCCTTTGAAGAGCTCCTGTCGACAAGACAAGCCACTCCCACCGGCCTGATGCCGTCCTCCTGAAGAAGCGCTATGACCTCCTTGACCGATCTCCCGGTCGTGAGGACGTCCTCGGCGATAAGCACTTTATTCTGCGGGCATACCGTGAACCCCCTTCGCAGCGTCATCTTGCCCGAAGCGTCCCTTTCCGTGAAAAGGGCCCTGGCTTTCAGGCTCCTCGCCAGCTCGTAAGCCAGGACAACACCGCCCATCGCCGGCCCGATCACAACGTCGGGCTCGTCAGCGCGGAACTTCGCTGCCAGGACCGAACACAGCCGGTCGGAGAGCCTGGGGTCCTGCAAGACCAGCGCGCACTGGAGATACGCCCCGGAGTGAAGGCCGCTGGAAAGTTTAAAATGGCCCTGCTGATACGCCCCGGTCTTGGTGAAAATATCAAGTATCTCTATTTCCTGCATCGTTTCCTCCTGTTAGTAGATCGGGCCGGGTATCCGGTATTCTCCGCTCGGCCTATCTGGGCATCTAGTTTCTTGCTTGGCGCATCTCTTCCTTGATCCTGCGGGCGGCGTTAAGGGGGTTCTCGTTCTCTATTACAGGCCTTCCCACTACCAGGTAATCCGCGCCTTCGGCCATGGCCCTCGCGGGGGTGAGCACCCTCTTCTGGTCGCCCGAACCGGCCCATTCCGGCCTCACCCCGGGGCAGACAACGATAAAGTCCTTTCCCGCCGCGTTCTTTATGTCCGCGGCCTCGCGGGCGGAAGCGACCACCCCGTCCATGCCGGCCCGCTTTGCCGACAGGGCCAGGTCTATTACGCGCTCGCGCAGGCCGCCGGCCATTCCCATCCTGCCCATCTCCTCCTGGTCCATGCTGGTAAGTATCGTCACGCCCAGCACAAGCGGCCTCCGGTCCTCGGACGCTGCGCCCTCTCGCGCGCCTTTAACGGCCGCCTCAAGCATCTTTTCCCCGCCGAGGCAGTGGAAATTGATCATGAAAACGTCCTTTTCCGCGGCGGCTTTCGCGGCGTTGTGAACGGTATTGGGTATATCGTGGAACTTCAGGTCAAGAAAACACTTCTTGCCGGCGGATCTCATTTCTTCCAGGAGGGCGTGGCCGAAGCCGGTGAAAGGCGCTATGCCAATTTTGAAAATATCCACTTCCGGCGAAAGTATGTCTATAAGTTCCAGCGCCCGGTTTATGTCTCCCACGTCAAGCGCCACTATGAGTCTGTCTCTAAGGTCCATATGCTCCTTCAGATCGTTATGTCTTCAGTCTCCCTGTCAGCCCGGAGGCTTTTTTTATTCCCGTTCTTTCCAGGTATCCGGTGAACTGGCTGAGTATTCTCCTGTAACACGACGGGTCCGCCAGGTTAGCGGTCCCGACCTGGACGGCGGCTGCCCCGCAGAGCATGAACTCGGCCACGTCAGAGCCTGTCATTATGCCGCCGATCCCCACCACGGGGATCCTGACGCGCCGGTAAGCGTCGTGTACGGCCTTCAGGGCCATCGGCTTTATGGCCGGTCCGCTCAATCCCCCGACAGCGTTGCCGAGAGCCGGCTCCATCTTCTCAACGTCCACGGCCAGCCCCATGTAGGTATTTACGAGAGAGACCGCGTCCGCTCCCGCGTTCTCCGCGGCGGCGGCGATCTCCGCGACGTCGGTTACGTTGGGCGTAAGTTTCGCCATGACGGGGCATTTTACTTTTTTCCGGACGGACGCCGTTATCTTTTCAGTGCTTTTCGCGTCCTGTGCCATGAGCTCATGGCGGGCCCCTTCATGCCTGACGTTCGGGCATGAGAGGTTCACCTCTATCATGTCGGGCTCGCCGGCGTCGGCCAGGGCCGCGGCGCATCCAGCGAAGTCCTTTCCGTTCGACCCCGCTATGCTTACTATGACCCTGGCGGCGGTCCTTTTCAGGCGCGGGAAATATTCCTCTAGAAAATACGCCATCCCCTTGTTCTCCAGCCCGATGGAGTTCAAAAGCCCTGAGGGCGTCTCGACCACGCGCGGGGGCCTGTTGCCTTCTCTCGGCTCCAGGGTCACCGTCTTTGTGACCACAGCGCCTATTTCGTCAAGGTCGAGAAAATCGGCGAACTCTTCGCCGTAACCGAACGTGCCCGAAGCGACCCATACGGGATTTTTGAACTTTATCGGGCCTATCCTTACCGAAAGGTCCATCAGCGCCCCTCCATCTTCCAGTCTATATCATGCAGCCCGAAGACCGGGCCGTCCTTGCAAACCATCTTATACCCGCTCTTTGTCCGCACGGCGCATCCGAGGCAGGCGCCCGTCCCGCAGGCCATATAGGCGTCAAGCGAGGCCTGCGCTTTCACCTTCCCCTCCGGCAGGGCCCGCGCCAGCCGTGCAAGCATCGGCCGGGGGCCGCAGGCGTATATCGCCGTGTCGGGCGACAAGTAACGTTCATCAAGTTCCAGATGTTCTTCGAAAAGGTCCGTTACGTAACCCTTGTGGCCGGCGGTGCCGTCCTCGGTGGCGACGCGCACGGAAGCCCCCAGTTCTTTCAGTTCCCTGGCGCAGACAACATGACCCTTGGTCCCCGCGCCGAGGAACACGTCCACTTCCTTTTTTTCGCGGAGAAATCCCTCCGCCAGAGCGTAAAGCGGCGCCGCCCCGTGCCCCCCGGCAAGTATGACCACCTTGCCTTTTCCGCCGCGGGCAAGACCAAGATCAAAACCGTTGCCCAGGGGCCCCATTATGTTCAGTGCTTCGCCAGGCCTTTTGCCGCTTAATATCCTTGTCGCCGTCCCCACCACCTTGTAAAGCAGGCTGATGCCGCTTTTTCTTATGGCGTGAACGCCTAAAGGTCTCCTGATAAGCGGGTCTGTCCCCTCGTCCCGGGCCCTTACCATGACGAACTGCCCGGGCGCCGCGTTCTTCCCCAGGTACGGCGCTTTAACCTCCATCACAAAATGGTCCCGCGCGACCTCCCGGTTCGCGGCCACTTCAGCTTCTATGACCTTCTTTTTCGCCATCCGTAACTCCCTGCCCCTTCCTTACAGGCGATGTGGGTGTCCCTTCTGGGCCCCTCCGCCCGGTGTGGATCCTCCCATCCGGGGCACCCACATCGCCTGTATTCCAAGCTCCAAGCTCATGCCTCCCCGAGCCACCGCTTAACCATATCCCAGTGCGTACCTTTCCAGAATATCTTGCCGCATTCCGGGCACTTCTTGAAAACATCCTGAGTCTTGTAAACGTATTCCGGGACCTCTTCCCTCACCTGGTCTTTTGTACACTCTTCAAGCGGCGCGTTGCATTCAACGCACCTGGAAAAAAGCGCGCTTTCATCAGATTTGAGGCCGAGCTCTTTCACGACCTGGTCCAGCTGTTCCTCGACAAGGTCGTGCCCGACGATGACGACCTTAACGCCTTTGTATTTCAGTATAGCCGGACTGCGCGTGAGTATTACCCGTCCGTCCCTGAGCGCCTTGATGACCAGCCCCGCGACGTCCTTTTCGCGGTAATAGTCGCTGTCATACCCCAGGATCCTCAGCCATTTGGCCAATTTCCCGAGCTCTTTAGTGGCCACGAATCTCCACTCGCGCATATCGCCGCACAAAAGTGTTATACCAGCTGCCCGTTACGGTAGACGGGACGCCCGCCCCGTATCACGTGCGTTACCGACGCCTTCATCTTCTTCCCCACAAAAGGCGAGTTCGATGAAGCGGACCTTATCTGTTTTTTGTCATAGGTCCATTCTTTTCCCGGGTCTATGATCACCACATCCGCCGGCGACCCTTCTTTGAGGGTCCCCTTGCCGGCCTTCAATATCGCGGCCGGGTTCGCGGTCAGCTTCCCGATAAGCTGCCCCCAGTCAAGGATCCCGCTGTCTACCAGGTTCATGACCGCCAGCGAAAGAGCCGTCTCAAAACCTATCATCCCGAAAGGCGCGTAATCGAATTCTTTTTCCTTCTCGCTCTCCAGGTGCGGCGCGTGATCCGTGGCGATCACGTCTATGGTGCCGTCCCTGAGGCCCTGCCTGACCGCTTTTACGTCTTTCTCCGTCCCCAGCGGCGGGTTGACCTTCATGTTGGTATCGAATGTCCTGAGGTCCCTGTCATGCAGGGAAAAATGATGAGGTGTCGCTTCCGCTGTTATTTTCACCCCTCTTTTTTTCGCTGCCCTGATTATATCGACGCTCTGTTCCGTCGAGACGTGCGCTATGTGCAGCCTCGCCCCGGCCAGTTCCGCCAGTCGCGCGTCCCTTTCCACGACCGTGCTTTCAGCTTCCGCCGGTATAGGCTCCAGTCCCAGTACGGTCGACCAGTAACCTTCGCGCATCACCCCTTTTCCCGCGAGGGCCTTATCCTCGCAATGGGAGATTATAAGAAGATCGAGCATCGAGGCGTATTCCATCGCCCTTCTCATAAGTTCCGCGTCTTCCACCGAGCTGCCGTCGTCTGAAAGGGCCGGGGCGCCGGAAGCTTTCAGCTCGCCCATCTCGGATATCTCTTTCCCCTCTCTGCGCCGTGTTATCGTCCCGACGGGCAAAAGGTCCGCCATCTTTGCCTCTCTCGCCTTTTCAAGAAGGAATTTCACATGCGCCTGGCTGTCGCACGGCGGGTCCGTGTTCGGCATGGCGCAGACCGTGGTAAATCCGCCGGCTACCGCCGCCCGCAGTCCGGATCTTATTGTTTCCTGGTCTTCTCTTCCCGGTTCCCTCAGGTGCGCGTGCATGTCTATGAAACCCGGGGCCGCTATTTTCCCCCCGGCGTCTATTACTGTATCCGCTTTCTTTTTAGAGGCACCTCCGCAGCTTATTATCTCGCCTTTTTCAATATAAATGCTCCCTTTACTGTCTATTTTCTGTGAAGGGTCAATGATCCTGGCGTTTTTTATTAAAATGCTCATAAATGCTCCACTTTGGCTCTTATATAATCATATTTTTGGGATGTTATGTACGATATATGTCTTATATACATGTTATTCTCCACTTTGCTTTCCTTTGCTTAGTAAGAGGAAAAGTACCGCCATCCTTATCGCGACCCCGTTGGTGACCTGGTCAAGCACCACTGAAAATTCGCTGTCGGCCACATCCTGGCTTAGCTCTACCCCCCTGTTTATTGGCCCGGGGTGCATGATGACTATCTTTTTCCTGGCGTATTTCCCAAGCAATTCCGTATTGATCCCGTAATATCTGACATATTCCCTTATGCTCGGGAAAAGGTTCCTGTTCTGCCTTTCAAGCTGTATCCTGAGAACGTTGAGAGCGTCTGCCCCCTTAACCGCCTCGGTTATATCAGTGGTAACGCGCACCCCCATTTTTTCTATCTCCGCGGGAAGCAGGGTCTTCGGGCCGCATACCGTCACCTCCGCGCCGAGCTTTGTCAGCGCCCAGATATTGCTCCTGGCGACCCTTGAATGCGAGATGTCGCCTATTATGCTCACCTTAGCGCCTTTCAGCTTCCCGATGGTTTCCTCCAGGGTGAACACGTCCAGAAGCGCCTGGGTGGGGTGTTCATGCGCCCCGTCCCCCGCGTTGACCACGCTCGCGTCTACGCATCTGGACAGGAAATGAGGCGCGCCCGCGCACGTATGCCTCATGATTATCATGTCGACCTTCATCGCCTCTATGTTCCTGGCCGTGTCCTTGAGCGTTTCTCCCTTAAGAAAGCTTGAGGACGATGCGGCTATACTGAGCGTGTCGGCGCTGAGCCTTTTGGCGGCAAGCTCGAACGACGAACGCGTCCTTGTGGACGGTTCACAGAAAAGATTGGCGATGGTCCTGCCGCGCAGCGTGGGGACCTTGGGGATCGACCGCGTAAGCACTTCCCTGAATTTCGCGGCCGCCTCGAGCACCATCCTTATCTCTTCAGGTGAAAGCTCTTCTATCCCGAGAAGGTCTTTCCTTGTCCATTTAACGGATCCTTTTTTCATTCTTCCCGCCCCTGTTTTTCGACCAGTATCACAACTTCTTCGGAGTCGTCGGTCTCTTTGAGCCTGACCTCGACGCTCTCGTTCTTCGCCGTCGGTATGTTCTTGCCCACAAAGTCCGGCCTTATGGGAAGCTCCCTGTGGCCCCTGTCAATAAGGACGGCCAGCTGTATATTGGCCGGCCTCCCGAAATCTATAAGTTCGTCCAGCGCGCATCTTACGGTCCTTCCCGTATAAAGCACGTCGTCAACAAGGATTATCTTCTTGCCCGTTATGTCGAAATCTATCTCAGTGGAATGGACAAGCGGCTGCTCGGCCACCTCGGTCAGGTCGTCCCTGTAAAGGGTTATGTCAAGAGCGCCTACGGGCACCTTTTTGCCCTCTATAGCCTTCAGACTATCCGCGACGCGTTCAGCCAGAAAAGCGCCCCTCAGGCGTATCCCGATCACCACGAGGTCCTTCACCCCCTGGTTCTTTTCTATTATCTCGTGGGCTATCCTCTGTATGGTCCGTTTTATGCCTTCGGCGTCCAGCACCCTGGATTTGAGTTTCAGGTTCATCGTTCATTCCTTTGTTTAGAGCGGGCACAAAAAAAGCCTCCCTGTCCCATGGACAAGCAGGCTTATATTAGCATTATCTCTCATCTTCAGTCCTTTTCCAGTCTCTCGGGACCGGTTTAAAAGGTTAATATTAATGAAGATAATACAATTTTAATGATAATATGTCAAGCCTTTTCTCTCTCCCCGCGAAATCAATCGCCGAGTATGATACGCAGGAGGCGCTGGAGGTCCTCGTTCGAGAAGAACTGTATCTCGATGCGGCCGCGCTTTTTCCCCTGCGTGAGGTTGACCTTGGTGCCGAGCTTGTGCTGCAGGTCTTCCTCTATCCGGGCTATCTCGGGGTCCTTCACCTTGTTCGGCTTCAGCTTTGTCTCGCTCATCCGCTTTACAAGCTGCTCTGTTTCCCTTACCGATATGCCCTTGCGGACGATAGACTTCGCCACTTTGCGCCTCTTGGCGTCGCTGGTTATGGAGAGGATGGCTTTGGCGTGGCCCGTGGATATTTTCCCGTCCACGATAAGAGAGCGTATATCATCTGACAGGGTCAAAAGCCGCAGACTGTTAGATACGGTGGTCTTGTCTTTGCCCACCATCTGGCCGACCTTGTCGAGAGTGTATTCGAACCTCCCGATGAGCTCCTGGTAAGCGTCAGCTTCCTCTATCGGGTTAAGTTCCTCTCTTTGTATGTTCTCTATAAGAGAGATCTCCAGGCTGCTCGCGTCGTCTATGTCCTTTCTTACTATGGCGGGTATCTCTTCAAGCTGCAGTTTCTGCGCGGCCCTGAGCCGCCTTTCACCTGCCACTATCTCATAGCCTGTTGAGCCGGGTCGAACCAGGACCGGCTGGATGACGCCCTTTTCCCTTATCGAGCTTATAAGTTCCTCCAGCTTTTCCTCGTCAAACCGTTTTCTCGGCTGGAACGGGTTGGGAACTATATCCGCCAGACGCACCTTTTCTATTTTTTCTTTTGACTTTGACGCATCCTCGGATATCAAAGCGTCCAGGCCCTTACCCAATCTTTTCTCCATAGCTTTCCTCCATGTTTTCTGTAACTTCTTTATCTATAATGGTTTCTGACGTCACCGGCAGCCCCAGCATCTCCTTTGTCACATCTTCATATCTTTTTGCCCCTATGGAATGCCCATCATATAAAGCTATCGGCTTCCCAAACCCGGGGGCTTCTGTCAATTTTATGGTCCTTGGTATAACAGTTTTGTAAACCTTGTCGCCAAAATGACTTTTGACTTCTGAAATAACTTCTTTTGTGAGGTTTGTCCTGAAATCCGCGAGTGTCATTAAAACGCCTTCTACCTGAAGGCCCTCATTAAGATTTTCCCTGATAAGACTTACCGTCTTCATCAGTTGCCCCAGTCCTTCAAGAGCGTAATATTCACACTGTATCGGGATCATAACAGAATCCGCCGCTGTCAACCCGTTTATTGTCAAAAGCCCCAGTGACGGCGGACAATCAAATATGACATGATCAAAATCGTTCTGCATTGTCTCGAGCGCTTTTTTCAAGCGATATTCACGCCCCATGACATTGACAAGTTCCACTTCCGCGCCTGTAAGATTGATGTTCGATGGCACGATCGATAATTTCTCGATGTCAGTATCCCGTATCGCCTCATCAATGGCAATATGCTCATGAAGAACATTGTAAATACTGTGCTCGATCTCTTTTTTATTGACGCCTAGACCGCTTGTCGCGTTTGCTTGTGGATCAAGGTCAACAAGCAGCGTCTTCTTGCCGAGTATAGCCAGATATGCGGCGATATTGATCGCGGAAGTGGTCTTAGCCACACCGCCTTTTTGATTACAGAAAGCTATCTTTTTCATATTGTATTTCTTTCCTGGTAGGATTTAAATTTAGATGAAATATATCATATGAATTTTCAAAAGTCAAGAAATCACCAAAAAATGTTTCCACGTGGAAACACTCATTAGAAACAAACTGTTTTCATATCACAGAAGAAATAAGGCTTCTGCTTATTCTGCGCCTGATGCCTGACTGAAAATGGGCTCAGTAATAGAGCAAATCTCGCGCCCTTCGGGCGCTCAATCATAGCTCACGGGGCATCAGTGCTCGAACAAGCAGAATCCTTATCACATATGACTAAATTGAACCTCTTTAGATTTTACCGGAGATGTTCATCCAAACATGACTTTTCGTTTTTAAAAGATAAAAATTGTTTTCTGCCATGCCAGGGATATCGGGGGTGTTCCTGCTTCTCAGTTCTTGTAAAAGCGGACAGCCGTACCCTGACGAACATTTAGGTGTTTTAGGGTTTTTTATAACTTTTTAAGGTTACTGGTGTAAAAGCTGTTTGAAGTCCTTAATGGGCCGATAATATCAAAATAAGGCACTTCAGAAGGGCCGCATCTTTCGGGCTATTAAGGACGAGTTCTTTTACACCCCTTAAAAATGTTAGAAAAAACCCGTGAATAAACACCGAGTGAGGAAGGGTATGGCTGTACGAATTTACGTGTTTATATTTTGCTTGCGGGTGTTTCCACGTGGAAACTTTTGGGATCGGAAAGGGGTGGTGGGATCAGTTATCGGATTTGAGGGTAACGCGGATCTTGGCTTTCTCGGCGCCTTCCATGCCGAAAAGCCCTTTATGTTCCTCTTTAAGGACCTCTATTGTGACTTCACGCTTCTTCGCGTGCAGAGCTTTAAGAGCTTTCCTGATAGCTTCTTCGACTGTAATAGCTTCTACTTCTATCATGGTTCTACCCCCGCGGGGATCATGTAACTTGATCATGATAAATCAGTTTGAACCCATTCTTTTGCTTATGAACGTCTGTTCAGTGGTCATCAGGATGGTATTTGTCAACCAGTAGAGAACCAGCCCTGACGGCATGTTGTAGAATAGAAACCCGAAGAAAAGCGGGAAGATGAACATCATCATCTTTTGCTGCTGGGCTTGTTCGGCGGTCACAGCTCCGCCTGTAAGCCCCTGTGAGATCTTTTGCTGAACGAACATCATGCCCACCATCAATAGGGGCAGGATGTTGATGCTGTTGCCCAAAAGCGGCAGGGTGAAGGGAATAGGCACGGCATCCGGGCTCGACAGGTCTTTGATCCAAAGAAAATTTGCCCCTTTAAGCTCTATGGACCTCATAAGACCCTGGTATAAGGCTATAAAAATGGGCATTTGAAGTAAAAGGGGCAGGCATCCGCCAAGCGGATTTACATTGTATTTCTTATACAGCTCCATCATTTCTTTGTTGAGCTTCTGAGGATTGTCCTTATGCAGTTCCTTTAGTTTCTGCATGTGTGGCTGTATCTTTTTCATCTGGTGCATCGAGGTAAAACTCTTTATCGTAAGGGGAAAAAGAATGAGATTTATAAGCAGGGTCAACAGGATGATAGCCACACCCCAGTTCCTTACCCCCGCATGGAAAAAACGCAATACCGCCAGAAGGGCCTTGCTCACTCCTCCGAAAAACCCGTAATCTACTATCAGGTTCATATCATAGCCGATCTGCTCCAGATGCTTTTCATCGAGAGGGCCGGCGTAAAAAAGAAATCTGTCCGTATTAACCTCGCCGGGCGCGAGAGACATCTGCTGGCTGTTAAGAAAGGTATCAAGGTTCTTATCCGGCGTCTGCTCGACCGCCACTGAACGCAGCATACTGAAAGGTTTCACGATCATTGTGAAATACCTGTTCTTCAAGCCGCTCCAGATAATGTTGCCCGCGCGCTCCTTTAAGCCCTTTGTCGATTTGACCTTCCAGACCTTGCCGTCGATAAGCGAATCCGCCTGTAAAAAACTTCGTCCGGCTACCCTTGAGGTCCCGACAAGTCCTGAAGGCCCTACCATCTCATAGGAAAAAGTGATAGTATTATTTGAAAGGTTCTTGGCGGATATCTCTAAGTCTATTATATTAGAGGACTTATAAAATTTAAAATCTTTCCTCAGCTCCAGCTGCCCCGGCTTGGTGATGATGTATCCAAGTCCGCCGCCCTGCGTTTTTATCCTGTATTTACCCGTACCCAGGCCCTTGACTACAGGGCTTGTCACGGTGAAAGGCCTTCTGCCCGATCTTTCCCGGCTTAGTAGAAGTTCTTCTTTTTCTTTATCCTGGTATTTTTTCAAATAAAGCTTTTTAAGGCTGCCGCCCCTGTCCGTGAAAACAAGGTCAAAGTTCTCCGTTTCTATTCTCGTTTCCTCGCCGGCTGACGCCGCTGTTTCCAGCTCCCCTGATCCCGTCGCCGCGGGCTCATATTCATTTTGCGGTTCTATGGGCCGTTCCGCTTCCGTCCGGGCCGCAGGTGAAGGCGCAGCCGGTGTTTTCTGATAGCTCTTCTTCGGCCCAAAGAACTGGAACGCCATCAGTATAAAAAAGGAAACGGCAACTGCTATTATCAATCTTTTTTCCATTATTATCCCTTGTCTGTGATCGTTCTATCGACGGGGTCATACCCTCCCGAAGAAAAGGGGTTGCACCTGAGGATCCTCCACAGGGCCATCGCGCCTCCCCTTATGGCTCCTCGTTTTCTGAGAGCCTCCACGGCATACTCCGAGCATGAGGGGTGATATCTGCAACTCTTTATAACATAAGGGCTTACGGCTATTTTATAAACTTTCACCGCTTTTATAAGCGCGCCCGTCAATGCGTTTTTTATTTCTTTTCTCATTTTAGATCCGAGAGCTTTCTGCTATGCTGTCAAGGTCTTCTCTCACCTGTCTGGACAACGGCCTTTTCCCCTTGATGGGGCCCGGCTGGCCTACCCTCACGATGATCGTTTTCCCGGTTTGCCATTTTTTGCCCGCGTCCTTGAAATATTGGTATATGACCCTCCGGAGATAATTCCTTGTTACCGCTTTTGAAATTGACTTTTTGGAGATTATTATCCCGACTGTCAGGTCTTCCGCGTTCTCTCCTTTGCCGGCGTAAAGCGTTACAAGCCTGCCGCGCGCCTTGCGGCCGCTCTTCACGACGGCCGCGAATTCATCTGACTTCCTGAGGTGGTTTATTTTCACGCGGCGAGGACTTTTTTCCCTTTTTTCCGCCGGCGCCGCAGTATGTCGCGGCCGGAACGGGAATTGCTTCTTTTCAGGAACCCGTGTTTGCGCTTGCGCTTCCGGTTAGATTTTCTCGTAAGGTTCTTTTTCACAAAAAACTCCTTGTCTGGTGCCGTATATTAAAAATAGGATTTAAAATTATAGCACACTCCTTTTCCAAGTCAAGCAAAAAGCAAGCGGTCTCCGGGGTCAAAAAAGACTTGCATTGATACCACCTAATGTATATAATGAATTTCAATATCCGCCCAGCGCCGCGTTCATCCTGTGGATAACTTGTTGATAGCCCGTTCATTTGTTGTGGAAATGTCCTGAATTCTGCCGCTCGATATACATGGAAAACACCTGGAAAAAAGCCCTGTCCGCCCTGGAATCCGAGGTAAACGACCAGATCTTCAGCGCCTGGTTCCTTCCGATAACCCAGATAGGCGAGGACGAGAAGTCCATCACGCTCGGGGTCCCGAACAAATTCTTCGAGAACTGGATCCAGGAAAAATACATAAGCCTCATGCGGAACGCGGTGCAGCAGGCATCGGGCAAGAGCCTCTCCATCAAGTTCAAGATAGTGGAAATGGTTTCCGCGGATCCCGTGCAGAACGCGCCTTCCAGGCCCGCCGCCGCGGCGAAGCCCGAAACGGCTTCCGCGGAAAAAGAACAGTCCGGGGGGTGGTTCAAGTCCATGTTCGGCGGGACAAAACAGACCCCCGAAAGCTCCTACCAGAAGATCGGCCTAAACCCGAAATACACCTTCGACACTTTTGTCGTGGGCGCGAGCAACAGGTTCGCGCACGCGGCCGCGCTGGCGGTCTGCGAAAAGCTCTCCAAGGTCTACAACCCTCTTTTCCTTTACGGGGGAGTGGGCCTTGGGAAAACGCACCTGATGCAGGCCATGGCCCAGGAGCTTCTCGCCAGGCACCCCAAAGCAAAGGTGCTCTATATATCAAGCGAAGAGTTCACCAACCAGCTCATAGGCGCCATAAGACAGAAGACGATGCCCCGGTTCCGATCTATGTACAGGAACCTGGACGCCCTGCTGATAGACGATATACAGTTCATCGCCGGCAAGGAGTCCACCCAGGAAGAGTTCTTCAACACGTTCAACGCGCTGCACGACTCCCACAAGCAGATAGTCCTGTGCAGCGACCGCCCCCCGCAGGACATCAAGTCCCTGGAGGAGCGGCTGGTCTCCAGGTTCGCCTGGGGCCTTATAGCGGATATCCAGCTGCCGGATTTCGAAACAAGGATCGCTATCCTTGAGAAAAAGAGCGAGAACGAATCCGTCAAGGTGTCAAAAGAAGTGCTTTATTTCCTGGCCGAGAACATCAAGTCCAACATCCGGGAAATGGAAGGCGCCCTCATAAGGGTCGTCGCCTACGCCAAGCTTACCGGCAGGGAAATGACGGCGGACCTGGCTAAAGAGGTCCTGAAGGGGATGATATCCGTTGGGACAAAGAACGTCACCATAGAGCTTATACAAAAGACCGTGTCTAAATACTTCGGGATAAACGAATCCGACATGAAAACAAAAAAGAGGACCCGGGCCGTGTCTTATCCGCGGCAGCTGGCGATGTACATATCGAGGGAACTGACCGACCACTCTCTTCCTGACATAGGGAGTTTTTTCGGGGGCAGGGACCACACGACCATACTGCACGCCTGCGACAAGATAAGCAGGGAAATAGAAAGCAACGACAACACGCGGAACGTTGTGGAGAAGTTGACCGAGCTCGTTAAAAAATAGACAAAGATCGATGTCGCTGAGGGGCTGTTGATAACCTGTGGATAATTTTTCGCTTCCAAACACATTGCCCCACAGGCAAATATTTACATAAGACTTTATTGAAAAAGGGGTTATGAGATTATGCACTTATCCACAGCATCTATTACAATTATTACGACTTTATTTCTATAGATAGAGAGTATATAGGATACCGGATTGTGAGTACATTGAGCGGTGAAACAGATCAACAGGAGGAAAAATGGACATAAGCATCACAAAAGAAGCGCTTGTCGAAGGCATACAGATCGTTCAGAACGCGGTCTCGCAGAAAAGCAGTTTGCCCATACTGAGCAACGTTCTTCTGGAGACGGACAAGAGCAACCTTAAACTTACGGCTACCGACCTTGACATAGGCATCTGCGCCACGATACCCGTATCAGTGGAACAGGCGGGAGCGATTACCGTCCCGGCGAAGAAGTTCTTCGACATAGTGAAGGCCCTGCCGGACGGGAGCGAGATAAACATGGCCATAAAGAAGAACAATTTCGTGACCATAAAGAGCGGGAAGGCCCAGTTCCGTATAATCGGCCTGCCCAAGGAGGAGTTCCCGCAGCTTCCGCTTTTCAAGGACAAGGATTCCGTGGCCCTTGACCAGGGGGCGTTGAAAGAGATGCTTAACCTTACGGATTTCGCCATAAGCAGGGACGATACCCGGTACGTTCTTAACGGGGTGCTTCTTACCGTTAAGGGCGACCATATGACCGTAGTGGCAACGGACGGAAGGCGCCTCGCCGCGATAAGCAAGAGCCTGCCCAAAAAGACCCTGGTGGACAGGGCGGTCATCGTCCCCACCAAGACCGTGCAGGAGGTCAAGAGGATGCTGGCGGACGAGGGGGAGATAGACATCAAGTTCGGCGAGAACCAGATACTTTTTTCTTTTCCGGGAAGCTTTGTCCTGTCCAGGCTCATAGAGGGTGAATACCCAAACTACAGGAAGGTAATACCGGAAAAGTCGACAAAAGAGGTCAAGGTATCCAGGGAAGAATTCCTCTCGGCCGCGAGGCGCGCGAGTATTTTCACGGACCAGGATTCCATGGCCATAAGGATGAACATCAAAAAGAAGAAGATGACCATTTCAAAGAACACGCCTTATCTGGGAGAGGCCAAGGAGGAGATAGACATAGATTTTTCAGGCAGCTCCGACCTTGAAATAGGTTTCAACCCCAGGTATCTTATAGACGTGCTTAAGAGCCTCTCGGACGAAGAGGTGGTGCTGGAAGTGAACGACCCTTCTAAGCCGGGCGTTATCCGTAAGGGGGAGGAATACACATACGTTGTGCTGCCCATGCAGCTGACGGCGTAGCGGCGGATGATCCGGAAAAAAGAAACAAGACACGTAAAGGGCATAGTAGACGGCCTGATCAGGAAATGGGAAAGCGGCCCCCTTAAGAAAGGGAACGCCGTCATGAGCGCCTGGTCGGAGGCCGTCGGCTCGGACAGGCGCCGCCACGCCAGGCCCGTGAGCCTGAAAAAAGGAACGCTCGTGGTGATAGTGGAGAATTCGGCGTGGCTTTACAGGCTCACGATGGAAAAAAGAACCATCCTGGAGCGCTTCAACAAAAGCTACAGGGGCAGGGCCAGGGCGGAGGATATAAGGTTCAGGATAGGAGACTTAAGCGAGTGAAAGGAACACAATGGCGAAGAAAAGAACCGTCGAGAAAGACATAAAAAAACCGGCTAAAAAAACGGAGCGCCCTAAACCCGCGGAGAAGAAACAGAAGAAAGCGGCGGCATCCCCCGCGGCGGGAGAAGCGAAAAGAACGGGCAAGAAAAAATACGACGCCACGAACATCCAGGTGCTGGAAGGCCTGGAGGCGGTGAGAAAGCGGCCCGCCATGTATATAGGAGATACGGGCAAGAGGGGCCTGCATCACCTGGTTTACGAGGTTGTCGACAACTCGATAGACGAGGTGATGGGCGGATACTGCGACAGGATAGACGTGGAGATACACGCCGACGAGAGCATCACGATAAGGGACAACGGCAGGGGCATCCCCGTCGACAGGCACGCTACTCAGAAGAAACCGGCCGTTGAAGTGGTCATGACGACCCTGCACGCGGGCGGGAAGTTCGACCACCGGGTCTATAAGGTATCCGGCGGCCTTCACGGCGTGGGCGTCAGCGTCGTGAACGCCCTCTCTGAATGGCTTGAGGTGGAGGTGCGGCGGGACGGGCACATACACCACCAGGAATACAAGTTCGGCAAACCCGCGAGCAAGCTCAAGGTCCTGGGAAAGGTAAAAAGCACCGGCACCAGCGTGACTTTCAGGCCGGACGGGTCGATGTTCCAGGACGAGAACACCTTCAGCTATGATATACTTTCCGCCAGGCTCAGGGAGCTGGCCTTCCTTAACAAGGGGGTAAAGATAACGCTCAAGGACGAGCGCTCGGAAAAGGAAGCGGAATTCTTCTATAAAGGCGGCATTATCTCGTTCGTTGAGCACATGAACAAGAACAAGACCCCGCTGCATAAAAAGATCATCTACCTGGAAAAGGAAAAAGACAAGGTCAGCCTGGAAGTGGCCATGCAGTACAACGACGGCTACGCCGAGAACATATACAGCTTCGTCAACAACATAAGCACCACCGAGGGCGGCACGCACCTCACGGGGTTCAAATCGGCCCTGACCAGGACCATGAAGAATTACGGCAAGAGCAGGGGGCTGCTGAAGGGAGGGGGCATTGCCGGCGACGACACGCGGGAAGGGTTGACCGCCGTTCTTTCGGTAAAGATCCCCAACCCGCAGTTCGAGGGACAGACCAAGACCAAACTCGGCAACTCCGATGTGGAGGGCATAGTGGAGGCGGCGGTTAACGACATGCTCGGGGCTTATTTCGAGGAACACCCTTCCGTGGCTAACGCCGTCACCAAAAAAGCCATCACGGCGGCGCGCGCCAGGGAGGCCGCGAGAAAAGCCCGGGAGCTGACCCGCAGAAAAGGCGCTCTCGAGAGCAGCTCGCTGCCGGGCAAGCTCGCCGACTGTTCGGAGACGGACCCCTCTCTCACCGAGATATATATCGTTGAGGGGGATTCGGCCGGCGGCTCCGCCAAGCAGGGCAGGGACAGGCGATATCAGGCGATCCTGCCGCTCAAGGGCAAGATCCTTAACGTGGAAAAAGCCAGGATAAACCAGGTGCTGAGCAATGAGGAAATAAAAACGGTGATAACGGCGCTGGGGGCCGGCATAGGCGAGGAATTCGACGTGAGCAAGGTCAGGTACGACAAGATTATACTCATGTGCGACGCCGACATCGACGGCTCGCACATAAGAACGCTGCTTTTGACATTCTTTTTCCGCCAGATGAAGGATCTCCTGGAAAAAGAGCATGTATATATAGCCCAGCCTCCGCTTTACCGGGTCAAAAGGGGCAAAAGCGAAAAATATATAAGCACCGAAAAGGACATGAAAAGCTTCCTCATCGATCAGGGTATCGAGGGGGTGGAGGTGGAGCAGGTAAAAGGGAAGTCAAAACTCCAGCCGAAAAAGCTGAAAGAACTGCTTGAACTTCTCATACGCCTTGAAAAGCTGAGCAGCGCCATTGACAGGCGTGGAGTAAAATTCAGCAAATACCTCAAGCTGAGAGAGGACAAAACCCAAAAACTGCCCCTTTACAGGGTAAAAGTGGAGGATGAGTACACTTATCTATATACGGACGATGAACTTGCTAAGCTGAGGGCCAAGGAAGGCAAGATGGCGGAGCTTGCCATGGAAGGGGCCGAAGAGGTTAAGGAAGAGGAGCAGGCGTCCTCTTTCGCCGTCCAGGAGTTCTATGAGGCCCGGGAGGTCGAGAAGATCTCAAAGGAAATAGACAAGTTCGGCCTGGACATAGCGGATTACGAGCGGGTAAAAGAAGAAGAGGAAGAAAAACCCTCGCCAAGAAAAAAGAAGGCTGCGAAAGGAAAGAAGAAGAAGGCCGAAAAGCCCGGAAAGGACAAGCCGCTTTTCAAGGTCGGCGAAATGGATATCTTTTCCCTGAAGGAGCTGTTGGATAATATCTTGAAAGAGGGAGAGAGGGGTATGACCATCCAGAGGTACAAGGGGCTTGGTGAGATGAATCCGGAGCAGCTCTGGGAGACCACGATGGACCCCGATAAACGGACGCTCCAGAGGGTCACCATAGAGGACGCCGTGGAGGCGGACGAGATGTTCACGGTGCTTATGGGGGACAACGTGGAATCGAGGCGGCAGTTCATAGTGGAGCATGCCAAGGACGTAAAGAACCTGGACATATAAAAAGCGGGAGAGAGCATGTATACGAGGAACGAGAAAATAGTGCCGATATATATCGAAGAGGAGATGAAAGACTCCTACATAAATTACGCCATGAGCGTTATTGTCGGGCGCGCGCTGCCCGATGTCAGGGACGGCCTGAAGCCGGTGCACCGCCGCATCCTGTACGCGATGAAGGACATGGGCATCGTCTACAGTAAATCATTTAAAAAAAGCGCGAGAATAGTCGGTGAGGTGCTGGGTAAATACCACCCGCACGGGGACATGGCCGTTTACGACGCCCTGGTGCGCATGGTCCAGGACTTCTCCCTGCGCTACCCGCTTATCGACGGGCAGGGGAATTTCGGGTCCATAGACGGCGATTCGCCCGCGGCGATGCGGTACACGGAAGCGCGCCTCCAGCGTATAACGGAACTGATGCTCCAGGATATCGAGAAAGAAACCGTATCCTTCCAGCCGAACTTCGACGGGTCGCTTTCGGAGCCGGAAGTTCTGCCGTCCGTTCTGCCCAATCTTCTTCTTAACGGTTCAAGCGGCATAGCCGTCGGGATGGCGACCAACATCCCGCCGCATAACCTCGGGGAGGTGGCCGACGCCATCTGCCACCTCATAGATAACCCCCGCTGCGGGATCGACGACCTCATTAAGATAGTCAAGGGGCCCGATTTCCCGACGGGAGCGCTTATCTGCGGCAGGGACCAGATACTGAAAGCGTACCGGACCGGCAGGGGGTCGCTCACGCTGCACGCGAAAGTGCACGTCGAACAGAAAAAGCAGGGCAAGGAGAGCATAGTCATAACCGAGATACCATATCAGGTGAACAAGACCAGGCTCATCACCTCCATAGCCAAACTCGTGAAGGACAAGAAGGTGGACGGCGTGGCCGACCTGCGCGACGAGTCCGACAGGGACGGGCTGCGCGTGGTCATAGACGTGCGGAGGGGGCAGAACACAGAGATCATAATGAACCAGCTTTACAAGCATACCCAGATGAGGGACACGTTCGGGGTGATCATGCTGGCTATAGTCGACAAGCAGCCGCGGGTTTTAAACCTCAAGCAGGTGCTCGAGGAGTTCATAAAACACCGCAAGGAAGTGATAATAAGAAGGACCAAATATGATCTTGCCCGGGCCGAGGAAAGAGCGCACATCCTTGAAGGCCTCAAGATAGCGGTGCAGAACATAGACGAGGTCGTCAAGCTGATAAAGAAGTCCAAGGACCCCGAGGCCGCCAAGCTGGGCCTGATGAAAAAGTTCAAGCTTTCCGAAAGGCAGGCGCTCGCCATACTCGCGATGCGTCTGCAGCAGCTTACCGGCCTTGAGACGGAAAAGATACAGAAGGAGTACCTGGAGCTTTTGAAGACCATAGAGCGGCTGAAGGGCATACTCGCCAGCGAGAAGAAGGTACTGGATATCATAAAGGAAGAGGCGCTGGGGCTGAAGGAGAAGTTCGGGGATCCCAGGAGGACCGAGATAACCGCCGCCGCCGAGGACATAGACATAGAGGACCTCATAGCGGAAGAGGATATGGTGATAACCCTGAGCCACGCCGGGTACATCAAGCGGTTCCCGGTGAGCGCCTATAAAAAACAGAGGCGCGGCGGCAAGGGGGTGACTGGCGCCGAGACGAAAGAGGAGGATTTCATAGAGCACCTTTACATCGCGTCCACGCATGACTACATGCTGATCTTCACCAGCGAGGGGAGGCTGCACTGGCTCAAGGTCCACGAGATACCCCAGGCGGGGCGCAGGACCAAAGGCCGCCCGATCATAAACATGCTGGGGCTCTCGAGCGATGAGAAGATCACATCCGTGGTCCCGGTGCGCGAGTTCAAGGAAGGCATGTTCGTGATGATGGCGACCGAGCAGGGCAAGATAAAGAAGACCTCGCTGGCGCTTTTCAGCAACCCGCGCAAGGGCGGGATCATCGCCGTCACCCTGGGCAAGGGCGACAAGCTGGTCAGCTCGCTGCTTACGGACGGCGGCAGCGAGATCTGCATGGCGACCCGGGAAGGCAAGGCCATACGCTTCAAGGAAAAGGACATCCGCGATATGGGCAGGAGCGCCCAGGGGGTGAAGGGCATAAACCTCAGGAAGCAGGACAGGGTAGTGGGGATGGTGAAGGTCGAGCCGCATGGGGCCCTTCTTACCATAACCGAGAGAGGCTACGGGAAAAGAACGGATTTCGGGGAATACAGGATGCAGTCGCGCGGCGGCAGCGGCATCATAAATATAAAGGTCGTGGCCAAGAACGGCCCCGTCGTAGGCATAAGAAGCGTCAGGGATACCAACGAGATAATGCTGATCACGAAACAGGGCATGGTGGTCAGGGTGCCCGTAAACGGCATAAGCAAGGTCGGCAGGGCGGCCCAGGGAGTCAGGGTAATAGGCCTCAAGGCTTCGGACATGGTGACCTCGCTGGCTTCCGTCGTGGCCAAGGAAGAGGAAGATGAGGCCACGGGAGAGAAGCCCGGGGATGCCGCCGGGGAATGATCCTCCCAGGCGGGATCGTTTTCGCAAATATGGCTTGAAAAGAAAAGCGTGATTTTGTAAAATAAGGCCCACGCGTCCCCATCGTCTAGCCTGGTCTAGGACAACAGACTTTCGATCTGTCGACAGGGGTTCGAATCCCCTTGGGGACGCCATTTTTTACGCAGCGGCGTCAGTGGAAGGATTCGAAAGGAGCCGCCGCACCTTTAGTTAAGGGAGCCGCGACGGGAAGGAGCGGCGACCACAAATGAGGCGGCGGGTGGCCGACCGAAGGGCGAGAACAGTATCCGGCGCGAGCGATAGCGAGAGCCGGTAATGTAAGAAGAGCCCGGAGGCGCCGAATCCCCTTGGGGACGCCATTTTTTACGCAGCGGCGTCAGTGGAAGGATTCGAAAGGAGCCGCTATTAAAATTTGGGCCTTCGGCGGGAAGAAGGCCCTTTTATTTTGAGAAGAACATGGATATAGAACAGCTCTGGGAAAAGGCTAAACAGAAGACCGAGGTCATAAGGGGGAGGGCCCGGGCCCTGCATACCTTCGACAGCACGAGGGTCCCCTATATATTCCTGGCCGAGTCGGCCGTCAACGAGGGGCACACGGTAATACGCAAGGGCAAGATATTCATAGAAAGGCCGATGATACTCCTGCCCGAGGATATGCCTCAGTTCGAAGGGTTCGACTTCGAGGAGGATCTTGATATAGAACAGGGCGCCGTGCAGATGTTCTTCCTCATGCGCGGGATAAGGTTCCCTTCGCTTAAGTATAACAACACTGTCGACAAGCTCGACCTCGATGAGAGATCCCTCGCCAAAACCGTCGACAAACACAAGAAAAAGCTGGAGAGGTCCGAGAACGTGAACACCGCGCTCATACTGGGGCCGGAGGACTGCTGGCAGTTTTCCGTGCTGCTTTATATGGCTTCCCTGGTGGGGCGCTGCGCCAGGAACGACATAATGAACCTGATGGACAAGTTCCGGGACATGAACGGCTGACAAGAAGATATGTGCGGCATCATCGGATACACAGGAGAAAGGGGCGCGGCGAAAGTGCTTTTAAAGGGGCTTTCGCGCCTTGAGTACCGCGGGTACGACTCAGCGGGGGCGGCCGTCCTGAAGGGGGGGGAGCTCCATGTCAGGAAAAAACAGGGCAAGCTCTCGGTCCTCGCGGATGAATTGAAGAGGGCCCCGCTTAAAGGCAGGACGGGGATAGGACATACCCGGTGGGCGACCCACGGCGTGCCCAACGATGTCAACGCTCACCCGCACGTGGACCACAAAACGCATATCGCCGTCGTCCACAACGGGATAATAGAGAATTACCAGGAGCTGAGAAAGCAGCTTCGGAAGTCCGGGTATAAGTTCTCTTCCGACACCGACAGCGAAGTGATCGCGCATCTCGTGGCGGAGCATTACAAGGGAGACCTTTGCGCGGCGGTGCGCGCGGCCATAAAAAAGCTCAAAGGGTCCTTCGCCATCGCGGTTGTCCATAAGGGAGAGCCGGAAAGGGTGGTGGGCGCCCGCAGGGACAGCCCGCTGATAGTGGGCATAGGCAAGGGGGAGAATTTCATAGCCAGCGACGTCCCGGCGGTGCTGGAGTACACCAAGAACGTCATCTTTCTTCAGAACAACGAGGTCGTGGACCTTTACCCGGACAGGTGCGTTATCTACGACGCGAGCGGCAGAAAGCTGCGCAAAAAGAGCGTGACCGTCAAGTGGGACATCTCCCAGGCGGAAAAAGCCGGGTACAAGCATTTCATGCTCAAGGAGATCTTCGAGCAGCCGGCCGTCCTTGATAATATTTTCAAAGAAAGAATAAAGGGCGAGAAGGTGGTCTTTGAGGAGCTCGCCATTTCAAAGGCGGCTCTTAAGAGGGCAAGGAAGATCGCCGTGATCGCGTGCGGGACCGCTTACCACGCGGGCATGACAGGGAAATACATGCTGGAAAAATACGCCAGGGTCCCGGTCTGGGTGGATAACTCCAGCGAGTTCCGCTACAGGGACCCCCTCGTTGATAGAGACACCCTGGTGGTGGTGATATCGCAGTCCGGCGAGACAGCGGATACGCTGGCCGCGCTCAGGGAGGCGAAGAAACGGGGCTCAAAGGTGCTGGCCGTCTGCAACGTGCTGGGCAGCTCCATATCAAGGGAGGCGGACGGGGTCATATATACCCACGCCGGCCCCGAGATAGCCGTCGCCTCGACAAAAGCTTACACCGCCCAGCTGGCCGTCCTCTACCTTTTTACCTATTACCTGGCGTCGATAAAGAGCGCCGGCGCCTCCAGGAACAGGCAGTTCCTGCGCGACCTTAAAAAGATCCCCGCGCTGGCGGATAAGCTTCTCGGGAAATACCGCTCCAGGAGGAACCGGATAGCCGGTTACGCCGCAGAGTTCCACGATTATTACCTGGCGCGGCACAACAAGAGCTGTTTTCTTTACCTGGCCAGGAACATAAATTATCCCAACGCGCTGGAAGGCGCGCTTAAGCTCAAGGAGATATCGTACATAAGCGCTGAAGGCTACCCCGCCGGCGAGATGAAGCACGGCCCTATAGCCCTTATAGACGAGAACCCCTGGGTGGTATGCATAGCCGTGCAGGCGGACACTTATGATAAGATGCTCTCCAATATACAGGAGATAAAAGCGAGGGGAGGCATCGTTATCGGGATCGTTTCGGAGGGCGACAGGGTCCTCGGCAGGGGCAAGGGCAGCTACGTTATCGAGGTCCCCCTGGTGGAGGAGACGTTCTCGCCGCTTCTGGTGGTGATGCCGCTTCAGCTCCTGGCTTATTACGTGGCGGAGGAGTTCGGGTACGATATCGACCAGCCCCGGAACCTCGCCAAATCGGTCACGGTCGAATAACTCAACGGGCGCGTAGCTCAGCTGGTTTAGAGCGCTACCCTTACAAGGTAGATGTCACAGGTTCGAACCCTGTCGCGCCCACCACTGATCACCCTCAATATCGTTTCATCCTCACACCGTAAAGCGTCCAGCCATACACTGTCATCCCGGAATTTCGCGAAGCGAAATATCCGGGATCTCCCGGAGGCAAGGCTTCTGCTTATTCTGCGCCTGATGCCTGACTGAAAATGGGCTCAGTAATAGAGCAAATCTCGCGCCCTTCGGGCGCTCAATCATAGCTCACGGGGCATCAGTGCTCGAACAAGCAGAATCCTTATAGCCGGATAATTGAAAAGCCCGCGTCAACACGAGCTGAGAAGCGGGAACAGTGCCCATCGAACTTGTAATAAAGGCTATGTGGGTGTCCCGGATGGGAGGATCCACACCGGGCGGAGGGGCCCAGCAGGGACACCCACATAGCCTTTGATGAAGTACATGGAAATGTTCCGGATGGGAGGATCCACACCGGGCGGAGGGGCCCAGCAGGGACACCCCAATGGCCTGTGAGGAAGGGTATGGCTGTCCGCATGATGGGGGAAAGGGGGGGATTTTTGCCTATGCCGGATGATGTGGTAAACTATATTCCATGAGAGGTAAGAAGCGTGTCGACCTGGACAATATCAGCGAAGAGAAGCTGCTGGAGACGCGGCTTTGCGAGCTGGACATCTCCATAGAAGGGACCCCGCTGGAGGGCTGCGTCAACCAGCTTTACAAAGAGCTTTCCGATAAAGGAATAGTATTCCACCCCCCGTGCTACCTGGCCGACGAGTGGCTGTGCCCCGACGGGGAGCCCGTTATAGGCATAGCGTTCTTCCTGGCGCACCCGCGCCTTAAAAAACTGGAACAGAAGATGATGCTGGAAGCCGAGGGGGCCGAGCGGGACCACTGCATGAGGCTTATGCGCCACGAGGCCGGCCACGCGGTAAATTACGCTTATTTCCTTCACAGGAGGAAGAAGTGGCGGGAGCTTTTCGGGCCGTTCTCCGCCGAGTACGGCGACAGCTACAAATACCGCCCCTACAGCAAAAGCTTCGTGCGGCACCTTGAGGAATGGTACGCGCAGTACCACCCCGACGAGGATTTCGCGGAGACCTTCGCCGTGTGGCTGGACCCCGGATCCGGCTGGAGAGAACGATACAAAGGATGGAAGGCCCTGGGCAAGCTGGAATACGTCGATCGCCTGATGGGAGAGATCGCGGGAAAACATCCGAAAAAAGCGAAGGGCGACAAGTACTGGGATATCACGAAGCTCAGGAGCACGCTGAATTCCTATTACAGGAAAAAGCGCAGGCAGTACGCGTTCCAGTACGCCGATTTCCATGATTTTTCCCTTAAGAGTATCTTCCGGGAAAAAGAAGCCGGGAAAAAGCGCAAAAAGGCCTACAGGCTGATCAGGGAGAACAGGAAGCGGATAATGGCGAACGCGGCGGCCTGGACCGGGGAGAAGAAGTATGTGATCAGCAGGCTGCTGAGGAACCTCATCGACAGGGCGAAGGAGCTCGGCCTCGAGGCGGGGCCCGATGAGCCGGCCGACCTCGCCGAAGTCACCGCCTATGTCACCGCGCAGATAATGAATTATATCTACACGGGCAGATTCAAGAGGAGGAAATGAGTAAAAAGAAGGTTCTTGTGCTTTTCGACAGCGCGGGGACGCCTCCGGACGACCAGGACTACACAGAAGAGTTCAAGAAAGAGGAGTGGAGGACCGAGTCGGGGGTGATCGAGGCCCTGGAGAAAGCCGGGCACGAAGTGCGGGCGCTGGGCATTTATGACGACATAAACCTCCTGCTGGAAGAGATAACAAGGGACCGCCCGGAAGTCGTTTTCAACCTTACCGAGATCTTTCTCGGGAAGGCCTCGATGGACAGGAACATCCCTTCACTGCTGGAGCTTCTGGAGATACCTTACACGGGCTGCGGCCCCGAGGGGCTGATGATCTGCAATAACAAGGCCCTTACCAAGAAGATCCTCACATATCACAGGATCAAGACCCCGGGCTTCCATATTTTCAATAAAGGCAAAAAGGTCTGGCACCCCAAGAGGCTGCGGTTCCCGCTGATGGTGAAGCCTTTAAGGGAAGAAGCCTCGACCGGCATAGCCAGGGCCTCGTTCGTGGAAGACGAGGAAGGGCTCCGGGAAAGGGTGCTTTTCATACATGACAAGTACGATATGGCGGCGATAGTCGAGGAGTATATAGACGGCAGGGAGCTTTACATGAGTATACTCGGGAGAAAGCGGCTCCAGTCCTTTCCCCTGCGCGAGATGAAGTTCAAGCAGATCCCCGAGGAGGGCCCCAAGATGGCCACCTACAAGGCGAAGTGGGACAAGAGATACCGGGAGAGGTGGGGGATAAAGAACGAGTTCGCCGGGCGGCTGCCGGACGGGGTCCCCGAAAGGATAGCGCATATATGCAAAAGGGCCTACAGGGCTCTTTTGATAGACAGCTACGCCAGGTTCGACCTCAGGGTCACCCCCGGAGGGGAGATATACGTGATAGAGGCGAACGCCAATCCCATGCTCGCCCGCGACGACGAGTTCGCCGGTTCCGCGGGTAAAGCGGGGATAGCGTACGAAAAGCTGATCGCTAAAATAGTCCAGATGGCGCTGGACGGGAATGAAAACGTATTGACGTAGGGCGCCCTGGTATGATATAAATATATCCGCATTTCAGGGGGCGGTAGTTCAGTTGGTTTAGAACGTCGGACTGTCGATCCGAAGGTCGCGGGTTCGAGCCCCGTCCGCCCCGCCATTTTGGTAAAAAGCCTGTCAAAAGACAGGCTTTTTTATCAACAGGACGGGTTATAGGGGCTCGAAGGGAGCATCTGAGCCTATAATAAATCGAAGTTTCCGAGCGGGCGAGGAAACGAGCACGACCGAAGATGCGGATGGCCGACCGGAGGGCGGGAATATTTTTCGGCACGAGCGATAGCGAGGGCCGGAGATAAAAGACGAGCCCGGAGGCGCCGAGCCCCGTCCGCCCCGCCATGAACCACTCGAAAAGATCTTTGATCTTTCTCGGGTTCTGGCCAAACCACACCCTCCTTGACAGCGCCCTGTATATGCTGTATTGTAATAAGCGGCCATGGATAAACAAACATTAAATATCATATGCGTTACTCTGGGCATCCTGGGGGCCTTCCTGATAATTTTCCTGGTCTTTTTCGGGGGATAGAACCCCATTTTCTTGTTCCTCCCGTGTCCGTCGGCGAGACACGGGTTTCCCCCGGCTGAGAAGGCGATGAAAAAAGAGAAGATAGAAAGAATATCAAGGGTCAAGATAATCGGCACCCTGGGCCCCGCCAGCAACGATTACACTGTGATACGCAAGCTCATCAGGTCCGGGCTTGACGTGGCCAGGCTGAACTTCTCCCACGGGAGCCACAAGGAGCACCTGCGCCGCATAATGACCGTGCGCGAGGTCAACAAAAAATACAGGCGGCGGGTCCGCATACTTCAGGACCTTGAAGGGTTCAGGATAAGGGTGGGCAGGTTCAAGGGCGCGAAAAACAAGTTCCTTGAGAACAGGTCGACCGTGTGGTTCACCAGGGAGCCCGATAACGGCGACCCCAGGATCATACCGTTCGATTACGAGGGTGACCCAAGAAAGATAAGGCCGGGCAAGATCATATTCATCGACGACGGCAACATGATATTCGAGGCGAGAAGCGCCACGAAAAAAGCGATCAAGGCGAAGGTCATAGAGGGCGGGCTCCTTAAGGAAAGGAAGGGCATAAACATCCCCGACGTAAGGATACCTTTCGCCGGGGTGACGGAGAAAGACAAAAAAGACATGGAGTTCGGGATAAGGCACAAGGTGGACTTCCTGGCCCAGTCGTTCGTCCGCTCGGCCAGGGACATGGAAACGGTCAAGAGCATAGTTAAGCCGCGCCTTCCCGGATGCGGGGTGATAGCCAAAGTAGAGAGCAAAGAGGCGATAAGGAACATCGACAGCATCATCGACGCTTCCGACGGAATAATGGTCGCAAGGGGCGACATGGGCACGGCGGTGCCCATCCACCAGATAGGCCTTATACAAAAGATGATAATAAAAAAGTGCAACCGCAGGAAAAAATTCGTCATAACCGCCACGCAGATGCTGGAGCACATGACCGAACACAGCCGGCCCTCGCGCGCCGAGGTGACGGATGTGACGAACGCCATACTTGACGGCACTGACTATGTGATGCTTTCCGCGGAATCCGCTTCGGGGAAATATCCCGTGGAGGCCGTGAAGATGATGGACCTTATAATCAAGTTCACGGAAACGTACGTCAAGCAGCGGAAGGCCGGGATATTAAAGGAGGCCGGATGAGCGTGGTCGACAGGTTCAGGAAACTCCCGACGCCGATGATAGTCCTGCATATAGCGTCAAAGGCGATCATCGGGATCGGCCTCGGCGCGGCGCTCGCTGAATGGCTCGGAGCTTACGGGTGGTGGATCGTGGTTTTAGGAGTGGCGCTGTCGATCCCTCCCATATACATCATCTATAAAAGTGAATGAACCGAATACATCGAAAGGGGAAAGAAAATGCCGTACGATGCCAGTTTGGATGAATGCTTGTTCAGGAAAGAGTGGGAGAGCGATTCGGACCGCTTGAGCGTGAGCATATTTTCCTATAACCAGGGAGCAAAGAAGATACAGCTTAGCAGGGAGAACAGGAACGCGCAGGGCGAGTTCAGGTTCGCCAAGCTGGGAAGGCTGACGAAAGAGGAAGCCGAGGCGATAGTCCCCCTGGTCCAGGAAGCCATAAAAGAGATGTGATGCCGCGGCGCGCCTGGCCCGCTCGGTGCCAGGCGCGTTTTTTTCTCTTGACATCCGGGTGAGCCCGGGCATAAAATATCCGCTGACACATGATATTCAAGTAAGCGTATAAAGCAACCTTTTATCAAGGTTGCTTTTTTCTTGGATCGGGAAGCGCCGGGAAAACGGCAAAGGGGGGATAAAGCATGATCATGCACGTGGCCTTGTACAGGATGCTTGAGTACCTGGGAGGCGAAAAAGGGTGGAAGGTCATGCCCTACAGGTTCGCGGCCAGGCTCAAGTGGCGGTGTCTGAGGCACATCTGAACAGGCAGGAAGAAGCGACATATATTCAGGGGTTTGGGCCGCTTGACGGCTCAAGCCCCTGTTTTTTTTGGAAAATATTGGAATAGGTTTTTATTGCTGATATAATGGGATAGATGCTGAAGCTGAAAGGTAAGAACAGGAACCTTGTCGTTGTCTCCAACCGCCTTCCCTTTTACAGGAAGAAGACCTCGAAGGGAAAGTTCGTATGGGAAAAGGCAGCCGGCGGGCTTATAACGGCCATGGAGCCCATATTGCTTCAGGCCAACGGCATATGGCTCGGCTGGGACGGGCTTCCAGTGGATAACCCCCGGAAGCAGAGGTTCAAGCTCAGGAGCATCAGGGACATAGCGCCTGAAGCGGCTTCGCGCGAGGAGGGGTCTTACCGCGTGGGCTGCGTCCCCGTAAGCGGCGAGGAGAACGAGCGATATTACAACCGCTTTTCCAACGGGACCCTTTGGGCCCTTTTTCATTATTTTTTCGAGAAATGTTTTCTGGATTACAGCGCATGGCAGACCTACTCCAGGGTCAACGAGCGGTTCGCGGAATACATAGCAAGGACGACTTCCCGGGACGACGTGGTATGGATACAGGACTTTCACCTTTTCCTGGTGCCTTATTTCCTGCGTAAACTTCGCCCGGACCAGATCATACATTATTTCCTGCATATACCTTTTCCCCACTACGACATATTTTCCATCCTCCCGTGGCAGAGGCAGATACTTGAGTCGCTCCTGTGCTGCAACACCGCGGGGTTCCACCACAGGCAGTACCTGAGGAACTTCAGCGGCGCCGTGGAAACGTACAGGAAAGAAAAGAGCCATTACGGGGAAAAGACGACGGAGGACCGGACAGAGACGCTTTTTTACGTCAACCCGATAAGCATCGATTTCGACCGTATAGACAGGACTTCGCGCAAGCCGGAGGTGGCGGCCAGGAGAAAAGAAATACGCGAAAAGGCGGGCTGCCCCAAGATAATCCTCGGCGTGGACAGGATCGATTATTCCAAGGGCATCAAGGAGCGCCTGCTGGGCCTGGAATCGCTGCTGGAAAAGCATCCGGAGCTGAAAGAGCAGTTCTTTTATTACCAGCTTGTCGTCCCGAGCAGGGAGGCGGTCCCGACATACAAAAAGCTCAAGAAGGAGATCGACGAGATAATAGGCAGGATAAACGGCAAATTCGCCTCCGGCATGTGGGCCCCGGTCCATTATAATTACGGCACGGTCCCGTTCGAGGAGCTGGTGGCGCTTTATTCAGCCGCGGATATCGGGCTGGTCACGCCCCTGCGCGACGGCATGAACCTGGTGTGCAAGGAGTTCGTGGCGGCCCATTCGGACAATGACGGGGTCCTGATCCTCTCCAAGTTCGCCGGCGCTATAGCGGAGATAAAGAACTGCCTGCCGGTCAACCCCTACAGCATAGAGGATATATCAAGCGCCATATACCGCGCGCTGAAGATGCCGGTAGAGGAAAGGAAAAAGCGCATGTCAAGGATGCGCAGGAATATAGGCGCCAACAATATCATGCTGTGGCTGGACAAATGCGTGGAGCATTTCGAAATGTCATAATAAAGGAAAAGGGAGAAGGCCATGAAAAAGCAAAAGATCCTGGTGGTCGAGGACGACAGGAACATCGCGAAGCTGGTGAAGTTCAACGTTGAAAAGGCGGGCTTTGATTGCGAAGTCTGTTCGACCGGGGAGCAGGGGCTGAAACACATGGAAAAGCAGCCGGTGGACCTTATGGTCCTGGATATCATGCTGCCCGGGGTCGACGGCCTCGAGGTTTGCAGGCAGATAAAACAGGACAAGAACACCGCGAGGATCCCGGTCGTCATACTTACCGCCAAAGGGGAAGAGGTGGACAGGGTAGTGGGCTTCGAGCTGGGGGCCGACGACTACATAGTAAAGCCCTTCAGCCCCAGGGAGCTGATATTAAGGATAAAGGCCATACTTAAGAGGCTTACGCCTGAGGAACAGGAAAAGGAAATCCTGAGGGCGGATAAGCTGGTGGTGGATATATTGCGCCACAAGGTGACCGTGGAAAAGAAAGAGGTGGAGCTTACCCCCATGGAATTCAAGCTGCTGACCACGCTCATGGAAAGAAGGGGCAGGGTGCAGTCCCGGGAAAGGCTCTTGAGCGACGTGTGGGATATCGCTTCGGATGTCACCACCCGGACCGTGGACACTCACGTCAAACGGCTGAGGGAGAAGCTCGGCAAGGCGGGCGGGTCCATTGCCACGGTAAGGGGCATAGGCTACAAGTTCAAAGAAGAGGAATGACATTGCGGCTGAACATACAGTATAAGATAACGATCATATTCTGCCTGATGCTCGCGGTGATATTCACGGGCGTCTTTTTCTATCTCGACGGCGTTTTCAAGCGGAATACCTTCAACAGGATAAGGACCGCCCTCGTCAAGGAGGCGCTTCTGGTCAAGATGTTCCTTGAAAAGGATTTCCCCGGATATCCCCGGCTGCAAGAGGTGGACAGCATGGTCGACGAGGCCGGCTACGCTCTTGACTCAAGGGTGACGATCATAGCCCTCGACGGCGCCGTTCTGGGAGACTCCGAACTCGACGAGGACGGGATCAGGAGCGTTGAGAACCACCTCTACAGGCCGGAGGTCCAGCAGGCCCTTAAAGGGGGCGTAGGGGAAAGCGTGAGGTTCAGCACTACCGTCAAAAGGAACATGCTGTATGTAGCGGCCGTTTTCGGCAGGGACGGGCCGGAAGGCATAGTAAGGCTCGCGCTCTCGCTCGCCGATGTGGACGCCGTTTCCGACAGGCTCAAAGGAGTGCTTCTTGTCTCGCTCTCGGGGGCCTTTCTCCTGACCGTCCTGGCCAGCTTTGTGGCTTCTTTTTTCATCTCAAAACCTCTCAGGGAAATGGCGGACGCGGCGGGGAAAATAGCCGAAGGCGATTTTTCCAGGAGGATAACTATAAGGGCTAACGACGAGGTGGGCGATCTCGCCAAAGCCTTCACCAACATGGCCGAGCAGGTCAAGAAGCGCATGGACGAGGTGATAAGGGGCAGGTCGAGGTTCGAGGCGGTACTCCTGAGCATGTTCGACGGCGTCATGGTCGTCGACGCCAAAGGCAGGATACTTCTTATGAACCCGACTCTCATGCAGTCCCTGCGCCTTTCCGATAACCCGGCCGGGAAAAAACCCGTCGAGGTCTTCCGCAACGTTGAGGTGGAGGAGATAACCGACAGCGTCCTGGACGTGAAGGGCGGCGTGGAGACGCGGGAGATAATCATCCAGATACCGAACGAGAAGGTGCTTCTTGTGCACGCCACCCCTATAATAAGGGAAGATGAGGCCGAGGGCGCGGTGCTTCTTTTCCACGATGTCACCGAGTTAAAAAGGCTGGAACAGATAAGGCGCGATTTCGTCGCCAACGTATCGCATGAACTGAGGACCCCGATCTCAAGCATAAAAGGCTACGCGGAGACCCTGATAGACGGGGCCGTGGACGATAAAGAGCTGGCGGAGGAGTTCGTGGGCATCATACAGGCGGAAGCTGACCGCCTGGCTAAGCTTATAGAGGACCTGCTGGACCTTTCCAGGCTTGAATCAGGGAAGCTTGATCTTCACCCGGTGCGCTGTTCCGTCAAGGACATCGCTGAAAGGGTCATCCGCGACCAGAAAGAGGCCGCCGGTGAAAAGTCCATCGCCGTAAGAGAGGACATCCCGGAGGATATCCCTGATATCATGGCGGATCCGGCCATGATAACCCAGGTCCTTATAAATCTGATGGACAACGCCATAAAATACACCCCGGAAGGAGGCGGCATCGAGGTCTCGGCCGCGCCCGAGGGGGGCATGGTCGAGGTCAGGGTAACGGATACCGGTGTAGGCATCCCGGAAAAGGACCTCTCAAGGATATTCGAGCGCTTTTACAGGGTCGACAAGGCGAGGTCCCGGCAGCTTGGCGGCACCGGCCTGGGGCTTTCCATAGTCAAGCATATCGTCCAGGAGCACGGCGGGCAGGTTTGGGTCGACAGCCTGCCCGGCAAGGGCTCCACCTTCACTTTTACCCTTCCAAGGGCGTAAAATGCCTCTTTTCGAATAGCGGCGGCCCCGTCGCTTAAGTTCACACAATGTTTGCTTGCATTTTAAAAATACGTCACACGCGTGTAATACATTTTACGTGACAGCCGGCGCGGGAAAATATCATAAAGAAAGGAGGTGAACGGCAAATAAAAGTTTTCCCTGGTATATTTTTCCACTGTTTGAAATAACCTTTGGAAGGAGTAAAGATGGCAAAGAGATCATTGATAATAATACCGGTTCTCATGCTGCTTTTCGGTTTAGTGGCCGAGGCCGGCGCGGGAGAGATGGACGTCCTTGTCAACAAGCTCGTTGAAAAGGGCATCCTCACCCCCTACGAGGCGCAGATACTTATCGCCGACGCCAAGCAGGAAGCGGCTAAAGAGCTCGCGGAAGGCACGGCGGTGACGGCGCCCTCCTGGACGCAGAAGATAAAGATGAAGGGCGACGTCAGGTTCAGGACGCAGACCGACTGGGGCAAGGGGCTGGGGCCCGCGCATGAGAGGATCAGGCAGAGGGTAAGGGCAAGGCTCGGCATAGAGGGTAAGGTCAATGAAGAGGTCGCGGCCGGCATACTTGCCGTGAGCGGAGGCAACGATCCGAGGTCCACCAACCAGACGCTCGACGACGACTTCGAGACATACGATTTCCGGCTTGATTGTTACTACATAAAATGGACGCCCGAGCTTTCGGAAGGGGTTGGCGACGGCACGCTGTGGCTCGGCAAGTTCAAGAACCCCCTGGTCAAGTCGGAACTCATGTGGGACGGCGACATCTGCCCCGGGGGCATGGCCGCTCAATACATGTCGGACCCGTTCGAGATCATGGATATTTCGACCAATCTCTATTCCAACGGAGGGATGTTCTGGCTGGACGAGATGGGGACCTCCCAGAGGGACCCGCTGCTTTTCGTGATCCAGGGGGGGATGGTGATGGACGTCTTCCCGGAATGGGATTCCACGCTGAACCTCGGTGTGGCGTATTACGATTTCGGCAAGGTCAACGGCAACCAGTCCTACGGCTACGACTTCTCCGCGGGCACCAACTCGCTCTGGGGCGGCCAGTTGGGCAACACCTACAGGTACGATTTCAACATAATCGACCTTATCTTCATGTATGACAGCAAGACGTTCTTCGGGTTCGATCTCGGCAACGGCGTTTACGGCGACTTCATCTGGAACCCGCCCGCCGAGAACAAGAATTTCGGCTGGCAGCTGGGCGCATATATAGGTACCAGGAAGCCTAAAAAGCCGGGCCAGTGGAAACTGTGGGGCGAGTTCAGGTACCTGGGAAGGGACGCGGTGCCCGACTTTCTCCCTGACAGCGACTTTTACGGCTTCACGACGCAGGGAAGGCCCCGTGGAGGCGGCACTAACGGCCTTGGTGTGAACTTCGGCGGAACATATGCCATTTTCAAGAACACCACGCTCAACGCCGAATACTACTGGTGCGAGGCGATAAACGTTGAGACGGGCCTTGATAACGATTACGACGAGCCGTATCAGCTTCTGCAGCTTGACGTGAAGACGAAATTCTAAAGTTCACACAATTGTCACAAAAAAGTCACGACCGGTATACAGAAAAGTATTAAAAGACTTGTGTGGGTTGACGCGAGGTCAGCATTCAAAAAAAAGGAGCCAAAAAATGCGTAAATTCCTTAAAGCAGTTTCGGTAGCGGCGCTGGCGCTCTTCATATGCGCCGGTATCGCCGGCGCCAGGGGGGGGATGATCCAGGTAAAAGGGTCTGACACGCTCATCAATCTCGTGCAGCGGCTTAGCGAGGTTTACATGGAGCAGAACCCCGGCAAGTATATCGCGGTCACCGGCGGGGGGTCGGGCACGGGCATAGCGGCCCTCATCAACGGCAAGTGTGATATAGCGGACGCTTCCAGGCTGATGAAGCCGAAAGAAGTGACGAACGCCATGTCCGCGGGGGTATCCCCGCAAAGGGTCGTCATAGCCATAGACGGCCTGAGCGTGATAGTGAACGGGAACAACCCTGTCGACAAGATGACGATGGATACGATAGGAAAGATCTTCCGCGGGGAAGTGACCAACTGGAGCCAGATAGGCGGGGAGGACATGCCGATAACGCTTTACGGCAGGCAGTCCAATTCGGGGACCTTTGTCTTGTTCAGGGACATGGTCCTGAAGGGGGACTATTCCCAGAGGATGAAACGGATGAACGGCAATTCCCAGATAGTGGAAGCCGTCAGGGCCGATGAGACGGGGATAGGTTACGTGGGCGTGGGATACGTCAAGGGCGCCGAGGGCATAACCGTGCTCAAGGTGGCCTCCCGCGAGGGCGCCCCTTACGCCAGCCCGTTGAGCACCGAGGACGTAAAAAGCGGTAAATACCCCATCGCAAGGCCGCTGAACCAGTATGTCAACGGCAACCCGAAGGGGCCGGTGCTTGAGTTCATAAAGTTCGAGCTCAGCCCCGAGGGCCAGAAGATAGTGGAGCAGGAAGGATTCTTCCCTATACCCAGGGAATACGAGGAAGCCAACAGGAAAGTCATAGGGTCTTGAACCTTTACGGCGGGAAAAAAGGAGGCCGCGGGCAGAAGTGAAACATATCAAGGAAAAACTCATCCACGGCCTCTTTTTTTTCAACGGCTTCCTGGTTGTGGTAGTTCTCATAGGCATCTTCGCCCTGCTTGTTTTCACGTCTTTCCCCGCCTTCAGGGAGATAAGCTTCAAGCAGTTCCTTTTCTCCTCGGTCTGGAATCCCACTTCGTATGTGGAGCCTTCTTACGGCATCGGGGCCATGCTTGTCAGCACGTTGATGGTGACCCTGGGGGCGCTGGCCATAGCGATACCGCTGGGGATAGGCACGGCGGCGTATCTGACGGACGTGGCCAGCTACAGGGTCAGAGAGATATCAAAACCCATAATAGAGATACTGGCCGGGATACCTTCGGTCGTCATAGGATTCCTCGGGATAGTTCTTGTGGGGCCGGCCATAGCGAAGGTGTTCAATATCCCCAACGGCCTTAATGCCTTGAATGGTTCTATTCTTCTGGCGGTGATGGCTTTGCCGACGATAATAAGCCTCTCGGAGGACGCCCTTAACAGCGTCCCCAGGTCCTTTACCGAGGCGTCGCTCGCTCTGGGGGCGACGCGCTGGCAGACGGCCGTAAGGGTAAAGATCCCTGCGGCCATGAGCGGGATCTTCGCCTCCTGCATGCTGGGGATGGGCAGGGCCATAGGAGAGACGATGACCGTGCTGATGGCGACGGGGTGCGCGCCGGCCATGCCCAGGAGCTTCCTGGATTCGGTGAGGACGATGACGTCGACCATAGCCATCGAGCTGGGGGAGGTGCCTTACTACACCACGCATTATTACGCCCTGTTCGCGGTGGGGCTGGCGCTTTTCATAATAACCTTTTTCGTGAACATGATATCGGACACGATATTGAACAAATACCAGATAAAGGCCAGATGAACAAAAAATACGTAGAACAGAACATCGGTTTCGGGGCGCTGGGCCTGTGCGTCGTCGTCGTCGCGCTTACTCTGGTGGTGATATTGTGGGACATAATCAGCAAGGGCTCGGGGGTGATAAGCTGGGCTTTTCTTACCAGGCCTCCCTCTAACGGGATGACCGAGGGGGGGATATTCCCGGCCATCGTCGGGACCTTTCTGGTCACACTGATAACGGCGGTCCTGGCGGTCCCTCTCGGGATGGGCTGCGCCATCTACCTGAACGAGTACGCCCACGATAACAGGATGACGCGCCTTATCCGCATGTCGATAAGGAACCTCTCCGGGGTGCCGTCGATAGTGTACGGGCTTTTCGGCGTCGTGCTTTTTGTCCAGCTTATGAGGATCGGCACGTGCGTGCTGGCCGCGGGCCTTACGCTGGGGCTTATGACCCTGCCGTGGACCATCACGGCAAGCGAGGAGGCTCTCAAGAACGTGCCGCAGTCCTTCAGGGACGGGGCGCTGGCCCTGGGAGCGACAAAGTGGCAGACCATAAGGACCAATGTCCTTCCGTACGCGGTGCCGGGCATGCTCACGGGGACTATACTGGGTCTTGCCCGGGCGGCCGGGGAAACGGCGCCCATACTGTTCACCGGGGCGGCGTTCTTCCTGCCTTTCCTCCCCAGGTCGCTGTTCGACCAGTTCATGGCGCTTCCGTATCACCTGTATATCATGGCCACACAGCACCATGACATACAGGCCGTAAGGCCCATAGCTTACGGGACGGCGCTCGTCCTGATAGTCCTGGTGTTCTCGATGAACCTTTTTGCTGTAATAATAAGGTACAGGCTGCGCAGATTAAGACGGGAGTAAGATGAGCGATATCAAGATAAGGGTAAGGGAGTTCAATTTTTATTACGGCCAGGACAAAGCCCTCAAGGACGTCAATATAGACATCCACAGGAACAGGGTGCTCGGCATCATAGGCCCTTCAGGGTGCGGGAAATCCACCTTCCTGCGCAGCCTGAACCGCATGAACGACGTCATCCTGGGGAGCAGGTACGAAGGCTTGATAGAGCTGGACGGCCAGGACATATTCGGCCCCAAAATGGACGTTGTGGATATAAGAAGGAAGATAGGGATGGTCTTTCAGAAATCCAACCCTTTCCCGAAGACGATATTCGAGAACGTGGCGTACGGGCTCAAGATAAACGGGATAAGGGACAAGAGCTACATAACGGGCAGGGTCGAGGAAAGCCTGAAAGGCGCGGCCCTGTGGGGCGAGGTGAAGGACAGGCTCGGGGACAGCGCTTTCGATCTCTCGGGGGGCCAGCAGCAGAGGCTCTGCATAGCGCGGGCGCTGGCCATAAAGCCGGAAATACTTCTAATGGACGAGCCTGCCTCCGCTTTGGACCCGACCGCGACGCTGAAGATAGAAGAGCTTATTCAGGACCTGAAAAAGAAGTACACTATAATCATAGTCACCCATAATATGCAGCAGGCCGCGAGGATATCGGACTTTACGGCCTTTTTCATGCTTGGGGAGTTGATAGAGCACGATGAAACGGGTAAGATATTCACCAGCCCCTCGAAAAAGATAACAGAGGATTACATAACAGGCAGGTTCGGATGATCCGGCAACAAGAAAGGGAGACCGACAATGGTAGAAAGACATTTTGACGACGAGCTCGCGAAACTGAACACGCATATCGTGAAAATGGCTGCGCTGACGGAAGAAGCGATCTACAGGTCCATAGAGGCCCTTAAGAACAGGGACAAGGACCTGGCTAAAGACGTGATAGAGGCCGACAAGAAGATCGACGAGCTCGAGAACATGGTGGACGACGCCGCGGTCAGGCTCCTGGCTATCCGGCAGCCCGTAGCCGATGAGCTTAGATTCGTCACCACGGCCGTCAAGATAAATACCGACCTTGAGAGAATAGCGGACCTGGCGGTAAACATATCGCAGAGGGTGCTTACGCTGGCGGACGAACCTCTTTTAAAGCCGCTTATAGACATCCCTAAACTTTCCGAGGCCGCCAGGGAGATGGTAAAAAAGGCGATCGACTCCTTCATCAACAGGAACGAGGACCTGGCCAAGGAGGTCATTTTCACGGACCCCGAGATAAACAGGCTCAAGAACGCCATACAGGACGAGCTTGTCAACGACTACATGGCCAAGGACCTCAAGACCGTGCCCCGGGCCGTCCAGCTTCTGCTGGTGGCGCGGCACCTTGAGAGGATGTGCGACCACGCCACCAATATCGCCGAGGACGTCATCTTCATGGTGGGCGCTCATGTCGTGAAGCACCGCAAGATAGAGGACTGACCGTCCCGGCTTTCCCAAAAGCTTGCCAAAAATGCCCTAAAAAGGTAGTATAATAATTACCATTTAGGTCATTTATCATGCAATTCCTCCGGAAAATATTCTTTTATGTTTTCGCAGCGATATACGTAGTGTTCTGTCCGTTGATCATTATGTATTCGCTCGGGTACATATACAGGCCCGGGACGGACGCGGGCGTGGTCAAGACCGGGCTTATTTATCTATCCTCCGCGCCTCCCGGGGCCGATGTCTACCTTAACGGGAAAAAATACGCCCAGAAGACTCCCACCGTCATGCAGGAACTTCTTCCCGGGGATCATTCCGTAAGGATGAAGCTTGAAGGGTACAGGGCGTGGGAAAGAAAGGTGCCCGTGGAGGCCGAAAAGGCCACTGTCCTGGATAAGGTGATACTGCTCCGGGAAAATTGGGACGAACAAGCCATATCCAAAGAGCCTTTTACCGGACTTAAGCCGGTACCGCGGAGCGGGTACTTTCTTGTGTCCGGGGACGGCGACCTCGGCGGGACCAAGGTCTTTGATTACAGGCAGGAGCAGCTCTCGCCGCTTCTTGAAGAAGGCAGCCCTTACGCCGGATACGGCGCGACATCAAGCTTCGTCGTAAGAGGCAGCGCCTGCGCCCTTGTTATCGCCGCGTCGGGACAGGACGAAAGAGCCCTTTGGATGGAGCTTTCGGACGGCGGCGCCAAGATCAGCGACGTGACCGACCTGTTCGGGACCGACCCGGGACTCGTGCTCTGGCTGCCGAGGCAGGAAGACCAGGCCTTCATGCTTAAAGATAACAGCCTTGTAAAAATAGATGTAAAAGCCCGCGCTATCTACCCGGATTATCTCATGGGCGTCAAGGGCGCCGGCCTTTTCAATAACGAGATATATTACATAAAAGAAGACAATACGCTGGATAAGATAGGTTACGACAAAAAAGTCCCCTCGAAGTTGATGGACGACCCGGACCTTGGAAGATCACTTTTCGGGGGGACGGACCTTTACCGGGTTGAGGTCCTTTCGGAAGATTACATACTTTTTCTCGGCGGACAGGGCGAGCTTCTGGCCAATCGGCTTCCCTATAGATTCGTCGACAAGGGCGTAAAAGGCTTTAAATATTACGAAGCTGACGAACAGGTCCTTTTGTGGACCGCTGAGAGAATAGGCGTCCTGGATCTTTCGGAAGAAGAGACCGGGAGCGTGGAATTCGAAAAAGGGCCGGGCCTTGTATGGGAGCGTTCCGGGGGCAAGGATATCGAACAGTGCTTCTGGGTATACAAGGGCTCGCATGTGCTTTACAGGGACGGGAGCGAGGTCTTTCTGCTGGCGATAGAGGAATACGGCGATGTGCACCAGGACAAGATACTTGACGTCAAACCGGGAAGCGCGGTCTATTATTCCGACCAGACCGGGAAAGTCTATTTTCTTGCCGCGGCGACCGGCCTTCTTTCGGCGGTAGAGCTTGTCCCGCACAAGAGCCTTATATCGGTGCCGTTCCCGAAGATGCCGGATGGGTCAGCGGGGAGGCAGGAGCAGGGAGGCAGGAACGGGGAGGCAGGAACGGGAAACATGGGGCAGGGGGCGGTAAGATGAAGTTTGAGTTCACTGGTAACAATTTGAGGGGCGTGGACCGGGCGATTCAGCGCCTGTTCGAGGTCTTCCCCGGGGCCGCCAGCTGGACGATACTTGTCGGGATGACCCTCCTGGCTTTTTACAAGCCGCTCCTGGCGGCGATCATCATTATAGCCTTCTATTTCTACTGGCTGCTCAAACTGCTCTATCTCACGATATTTCTGATCCTCTCGTATCTCAGGCTTTCCGTGGAGAACAGGACCGACTGGATGGAAAGGGTCCGCGGCGTGGATGCCCCCGGTGAATACCTGGAGCGGCTGAAGGCAAGGCACGGTATAGGCGGGCTGCCCGAAAGGGTCTCGGCTTATGTCCACAGGAAGGAGGTCGAGAACCTGCTGCGCGGCGGCGGCAAGGGGCCTCTATCGAAGGACATCTATCACCTGGTCATCATCCCGGTAGCCAAGGAGACGCGCGAGGTGATAGAGCCGGGGATAAAGGGGCTTGTTGACGGGACCTTTCCGCCGGAACAGATGATAGTCGTCCTGGCCCTTGAGGAGCGCGCGAGCGATGAGGTAAAGCGCGGGGTAGAGGAAGTAAGGGACGCTTACGGGGAAAGGTTCTTTGATCTGCTCGTGGCCGTCCATCCCGACGGGATCGCGGGCGAAGCGAAAGCCAAAGGCGCCAATACGACCTTCGCCGCGAAACAGGCGGCGGGATACCTTGATGAAAAGAACATACCTTTTGAGAACGTCATATGCTCCTGTTTTGACTCCGACACGGTCGCCACAGAACAGTATTTCGCGGCGCTGACCTATTATTTCCAGATATTCCCCGACAGGACAAGGGCCAGCTTCCAGCCGGTGCCCGTGTATAACAACAACATATGGGAAGCTCCCGGGCTTACAAGGGTACTCGAGACCGGGTCGTCGTTCTTCCAGCTGATCGAAGCCACTAACCCGCAGACGCTCGTGACTTTCTCCAGCCACAGCATGAGCTTCAAGGCCCTGGTGGACGTGGGATACTGGCCTGTGGACATGATATCCGACGATTCGGCCATATTCTGGAAGGCTTTTATACATTTTGACGGGAAATACCATGTCGTCCCCATGTACACTACCGTTTCCATGGACGCGGTGGTGGCCGACACGTGGTGGCAGACCGTGGTGAACGTATACAAGCAGAAAAGAAGGTGGGCCTGGGGCGTCGAGAATTTCCCGATCCTTATGAGGGCTTTCCTGAAGGACACGAAGATCCCGCTGGTGACCAAGCTCAAGACCGGTTACAAGATGTTCGAAGGCCATATCTCCTGGGCGACCTGGGCTTTTCTTCTGACGATAATAGGCTGGCTGCCGGCTATCTTCGCGGGGAGGACCTTCGCCCATTCGGTGTTTTATTACAGCGCGCCGAGGATAGCCGGAACGATATTCCATCTCGCGACGTTCTCGCTGGGGACGAGCATTATCCTGAGCCTTCTGCTGCTGCCGAAGATGCGGATAAAACATTCCCTGCTTAAACGCGTGGGGTTCGCGCTCCAGTGGCTTCTAGTGCCGGTGACGATGGTGTTCCTCAGCGCCGTGCCTGCTCTGGACGCCCAGACCCGCCTGATGCGGGCTAAATACATGACCTTCTGGGTGACGGATAAGGGGAAAAAGAAGGGGTAGTAGAAAGAAGTCCGCTTTTTATGTCCGGGATGTCGGGGGTGTTTCGGGCGGGAGGATCCACACCGGGCGGAGGGGCCCGGCAGGAACACCCCCGACATCCCGGGAACAAAAACATGAAGAAGATATTTTTTCTGACACTTATAGCGGTGTTCCTCTTCGGTACGGCACAGGCCGCCCCTTTAAGGGTCGGCACCACCTTCAGCCCCAAGCAGTGCGAGTACCTGGGCGTGGACTGGAAAAAGACGTACCTTGAGGTCCTCCGGCTGGAGCTCGACATCATCAGGCTGGGCGCCTACTGGAGCGAGATAGAGAAGGAAGAGGGCCTTTACGATTTTACGGCGCTTGACTGGCAGATAGAGAAGGCGCGCGAAAGGGGTATACCGGTGGTTCTGGCCGTCGGGATCAAGGCCCCGAGGTGGCCCGAGTATTTCATGCCGGACTGGGTGATAAAAAAGGCCCGCCCGGGTTTCGCCCGCAACCTCGCCGGGTACGGTTACGTAAGGGAAAGAGCCGTTAAATTCACCGCCGAGGTCGTCGAGCGTTACAAAGAAGAGGGCATCATACATTACTGGCAGGTCGAGAACGAACCCTTTATCCGCATCGGCAGAAAGCACTGGTATATAGGGACATCGCTGCTGGAAGAGGAGGTCTTTGTCCTGAGGAGCCTGGACGGCTGGAAAAGGCCTTTAATAATGACTATAGCCACTTACCCCCACTGGCTTATGCGGCTGATAGCCAGGGTTTTCACGCGTTTTGACCGCGTAAGGGAATCCGCGGACCTGTGCGACATAATAGGCATAAACGTGTATCCCGTGGTCGGCCACCGGATGTTCGGCTTCGACATGCGCTTGAGCGCGGCGCCGGAGGCGAGAAAAAAATATTTTGGCGGGCTTGTCGGAAGAATAACAAAGGAAGGGAAAGAGGTGTGGGTCACGGAACTGCAGGCCGAGCCCTGGGAGCCCGGGCATCTGGCCTACAAAGGGGAAGAGGTGCCGGATACAGACAGCCCGGCGGATACCGAGAAGGTCTTCATCGAGATGCGCGGGCTTGGAGTGGACACTTTTCTTTTGTGGGGAGCGGAATACTGGATATTCCGCAGGGAACGATACGGCGATACCCGGTGGCTTGAAATGGTCTCCGGCCTGCGCGAAAAGGAATAAGGAAGATATGAAGGGATTGAAAAAAGCCGTAAAGATGATAAGACAGGCGCGGGATATAGCCATAACCTGCCACGTCAACCCGGACGGCGACGCCATAGGCTCTATGCTGTCCCTGGGCCTGGGCCTTGAAAATCTCGGCAAGAAGGTCTACATGGTCAGCCGCGACGGCGTGCCGAAGAAATACAGGCGGCTCCGCGGAGCGCGCAGGGTCAGGAAAAAACTGGACAAAAAGGTCGATCTGGGCGTAACGGTCGACTGCAGCACCGCGGAGATGGTGGGAGGGGTCTTCACCTTCCTCGAAAGGACGGGTTCCATTCTCGAGGTGGACCATCACGAGATAAGGGCCCCGTTCGGCGACGCCCAGCTTATAGACACCAGGGCCGCGGCGGTGGGCGAGATGGTCTACGTGCTTTTAAAACGGCTGGGGGTCAAGCCCACTAAAGACATAGCGGAGAACATACTGACGTCGCTCATCGTCGAGACATGTTCCTTCAGGCTTCCCAACGTGACCCCTTTCACTTTCAAGGTCTGCGAGGCCATGCTGCGGGCCGGCGTGGATTTTTACAGGCTGGTGGACACGGTATACTGGTCCCACACGAGGGAAGTGGCGGTCCTGTCGGGAGTCTGCATGTCCAGGCTTAAGTTCGCGGCAAGGGGAAGGCTCGCCTGGTCGGTGATAAAAAGGGAGGATTTCCATAAAGCCGGCGGGAAAGACGAGGACGTGGACGCTGTCCCCGACGAGATCCGGGCCATCAAGGGCGTTGATATAGCGGTCCTTTTCAGGGAGACGGACAGGCACTCCATCAGGGTCAGCCTGAGGTCCAAGGGAGGCATCAACGTGGCGAAGCTGGCCGCGCTTTTCGGGGGAGGGGGGCATGCCGATGTTTCCGGGTGCCGCATACCCAACAGGCAGGACTCGATGAAAAAACTTCTGGCAAGGGCGCGGGAACTGTTATGACCGCGGTCTTGTAAAATGCCGCAGGGCATGATAATATTGGAAAAACGAAAGATAATTTAACGACCGGAAAAGGAGCTAAGATGAAAATAGGCATAATGGCGGCCTGGAACACCAACAGCGGAGTGGCGATGCACGCCGAGCCCATAGGCAAGGCGCTCAGGGAGATGGGGCACAAGATAACGGTGTTCAGTTTCCACAAGAACGATTACCACGGCGAGGGGATAACCGCGAAGGATGAAAAATACGTCAAGAGATGTTTCGGCACCAGGATGGGGACCCAGGCCTTCGACCCGAGGCCCCTGATGGAGGCGGACTACGACGTTCTGATGGTGGAGGATATAGGGATGCTGCCCGTGGACAAGCTCGCCAACGTTATGCCTGTGATAAAACGTAAAGCCAAAGTGCTTCATGTCGTCCACGAGAACAGGATGTGCGACCACTCCTGGTTCTACAAGATAGACTGGGATAAGGTCATATATTTCGACCGCCGGCAGGAGTTCCTTAAAAAGGCCTACCCCGACAGGGCCGAGCATATACCTTTTCCCTGCTATCCGCTCCGGCGCAAAAGCAAGACGGCTGCCAGGCGCAGGCTTAAGCTGCCGCTCAACAAAAAGATCATCTACAGCTTCGGGCTCAGGGGCTATCATTCCTACTACAGGGACCTCCCGCCGCGGCTGAAAGGGAACTGTATCCTCCTGCACGTCGTCGCCAAGCATCACCAGATGCTGGAGGAGGTAACGCCCACTAGCTGGCGCATCGTCCGCAAGACCGACGCCCTTTCGACGCAGGACTTTGACGATTACCTGTTCGCCTCGGACGCGGCTGTGCTCCATAAGTTCCAGAGCCGTTTCCACGCCGTCATATCCTCGACGGTCTACGAGGCCATGGGCACGGGCTGCCCCATATTCGTGCCCAGCCAGTCGGATTTCTTCCATGACTGGAAAAAGGAGGTCATACATTACAGGGACATAACGGCGCTCAACAAGTCTCTCATAGCGCTTCTTGGCAGCGAGAAAAAGCGGAAGCAGCTGGAAGAGCAGGCCAGCAAGTTCGTGGAAGCCCATTCCCCGAAGAAGATCGCCAAGAGGTTCGAAAAAGTATTTGAAGAGCTGGTAGGATGAACAGGCCCATCCTTTACGAGCTTACCAGGCACGCTCCCTTTACCATGTTCGGGGCGCTGACGGGTATCGTCATCATGGCGGTGCTCTGGAATCTGCCTTATAAAGGCGCGTACGACACCTTTTATGTCCTGCACCCAGCGCACGTGTTCCTGTCGGCCCTTGTGACCGCGTCAATGTATAAAAATTATAAATGCGCCGTGAGCAGCAAGAGATGCAACATCGCCGCGCTCGTGGCTATCGGCTTTGTCGGGTCCATAGGCATAGCGACATTAAGCGACTCGCTGATACCTTTTCTGGGAGAAAAGCTCCTGGGGATGCCCCACGCTGAGGCTCACATCGGTTTCATCGAGAAGCCGTGGCTCATAATACCTCTGGCGGGCGCGGGGATACTGGTGGCGTATTTCAGGCCCAGGACCAGGTTCCCGCACGCCGGGCATGTCCTTATAAGCACCTGGGCGTCGCTGTTCCACATCCTCATGGCAAAGGGCCCCGGGGGCGGCCCGTTCTTTTTCGGGGCCGTTTTTATTTTTCTCTTTATCGCGGTATGGCTGCCATGCTGCATAAGCGACATAGTTTTCCCGCTTCTTTTCGTGACCAAAGACGACATAAAAGGACGTGCGTGATGAAAGTGCTGATAACGGGCGGCGCGGGGTTCATAGGATGCAATACAGCTTCGTTTTATCTTGGGAAGGGGGCGGATGTCGCCGTTATCGACGACCTTTCAAGAAAAGGCGCCGCGGAAAACCTGGAATGGCTCAAGGGCCTGGGAGAGGTCAGGTTCTTCCGGCAGGACATACGCGATCGAAAAGGGCTTGAGGCGGCGGTCAAAGAATGCGGCGATGTGGACCTGGTCTTCCACATGGCCGCGCAGGTGGCGGTAACGACTTCCGTCGAGGACCCGCGGACCGATTTCGAGATAAACGCCCTGGGCACGTTCAACCTTCTCGAGGCTGTGAGGGCCGCCGGCACGGACCCGGTGATCATATTCGCCTCGACAAACAAGGTCTACGGGGAGATGACGGATCTCGCCGTGGCCAATGACGGGGCGAGGTACCGTTTCGCGGAGATGCCGGGGGGGATACCCGAGTCCCGCCAGCTGGATTTCCATTCCCCGTACGGCTGCTCGAAAGGCTGCGCGGACCAGTACGTCATAGATTACTCGCGCATATACGGCCTCAGGACGGTCTGCATGAGGCAGTCCTGCATATACGGCCCCCGCCAGTTCGGCGTCGAGGACCAGGGATGGGTCGCTCATTTCACTATAGCCGCGGCGAAGGGGAAGCCCATAACCGTCTACGGCGACGGGATGCAGGTCAGGGATATACTCCACGTCAAAGACCTCGTGGAGCTTTTCCACCTGGCTTATGAGAAGATAGACGACGTCAAGGGCATGGCTTTCAATGTCGGGGGAGGTCCGGGCAACCAGATGTCGCTTCTTGAGCTTATAGAGTTCTTGAGCCGCAGATCCGGGAAGAACATCGACCCGGTGTTCGACCAGTGGCGCCCGGGGGACCAGAAAGTCTACGTCAGCGATATTACGAAAGCGGGGAAGGTCCTTGGATGGGAGCCCAGGATCGATAAGGCCGCCGGCGTGGAGATGCTCTGGGAATGGGTTTCGGGCAACAAGGGCCTTTTCAGGGATTTTTAAGAAGGAGAACAGGATGAAAACCGTGGTGGCCGGCGGAGCCGGTTTTATAGGTTCTTTTATAACGGACGAGCTTATCGCCAGGGGGCACGAGGTCGTGGTATACGACGACCTGCTCGAGCAGGTCCACGGCACCTCCGGCAAGGCCCCTGAATATCTCAACCCGGCGGCCGCCCTTGTAAAGGGCAACGTCCTGGAGGCGGATAAGTTTTACGAAGCCGTCAAGGACGCCGAGGTCCTTTTTTATGAGGCCGCGGCGGTCGGCGTGGGGCAGTCCATGTACCAGATAAAGCATTACGTGGAACAGAACGCCCTGGGGGCGGGTGTGGCCCTGGACGTGATAGTCAACAGGCCCAATAAGCTCAAAAAGATGATAGTCGCCTCGTCGATGTCCGTGTACGGCGAGGGCGCTTATACCTGCGGCAAATGCGGGGAGGTCTATCCCGAGCTCAGGACAAGGAAGCAGCTTGAGAAGAAGGACTGGCGCATGGAATGCCCCGAGTGCGGTGGGGAGGCCCTGCCGTCCCCGGCCGGGGAGAAGAAGCCGCTTGATCCTACCTCTATATATGCCGTGACCAAAAGGGACCACGAGGAGTCCTTCCTGGCGGTCGGCCGGGCATACGGGATCCCGGTGGCCGCTCTCAGGTACTTCAACGTTTACGGCCCAAGGCAGGCCCTGTCGAATCCGTATACGGGCGTGTGCGCGATCTTCTCCAGCAGGCTCCTTAACGGACAGAGGCCGGTCATTTTCGAGGACGGGCTCCAGAGCAGGGACTTCATACACGTAAAGGATATCGCCGCGGCGAACATGCTGGCCATGGAGAAGAGCGAGGCGGATTACCGGGTGTTCAACGTCGGCACGGGAATGCCGAAGACCATACTCGATGTGGCCAGGATCCTCTCTGCAAAGCTGCGGCCCGGCGAGGACATCCAGCCGGAAGTGACCAACAATTTCAGGGAGGGCGACATAAGGCACTGCTTTTCCGACAGCACGAAAATAAGGGAGCTTCTCGGCTTTGAGCCCACCATAAAGTTCGAGGACGGCATAGACGACCTCACCGCCTGGGTCTCCAAGCAGATCGCCGAGGACCGCAGCGCCCAGGCCCTCCAGGAACTCCGCAGAAAAGGCCTCACGGATTAGCACTTGATCTCACCGTTCAAGCGAACTTTTAAATTATCAGGCTATAAGCAGAAGCCTTACCGGAGATCTGGAGTTATTCGGAAGGGGGGATGTTCTTGAGATATTCGGCAGATGCGCTCTTGAAGGTCATTCCCTTATGCTCGTAAAGGTTGCATTCCCTGTGGTACTGCGTCATTTCCTCTATTTCCTTTTCCAGCGCCGCCTGGAAATCATCAGGAGGCCCGTCGAACTTGATGCCGATCGTGTATTTATTGTCCTTTGAACGGCCGGCGTGCACTACGACCCCGTCCAGACGGAACATCCTGCTCTTAAGGAATATCTGGATATCAACGGCTTCGTTTTCCCGGACTTCATTGGAAGTGACCACGGCCACGCCGCCTTTGCTCACGTCGCGCAGAGTGACGGCTTCCGTGGCGTACTCCTTCACCCGTTCAACCGGATAAGCCACCGGATATCTTTTCCACTTTCTTCTTTCGTTCATGTCGGCCGTATTATATCACAATTTGGGGGTATTTGTAAAGTTAGTATTTCAAAAAGCAAGCACTGGGGCCTATTCGTTGTCCTCAGTCGGGGCCACCCAGGACTCCGGCCGGCCCCGTTCCTGTTCAGCCCCGCGGTCGCGGACCCTCAGCATCAAGAGAGCGGCTATTACCATGCACGCCCCGCCTATCAAAACCCCGGAGAGGCGGTTGTTGCCCAGCCAGTGGAGCATTATCCAACCCAACCCCAGGGAAACCAGGACCTCGGGGATCGTTATGAAGAAATTGAATATCCCCATGTAGACGCCCATTTTTTCTTTCGGGATCGCGGTGGAGAGTATGGCGTAAGGCATAGCGAGTATGCTGGCCCAGGCGATGCCGACGCCGATCATCAGAAAAAGGAGCATGTTCTTGTCATGCACGAGGAGTATCCCAAGAAGGCCCGCCGCGCCGCATAGAAGGCACAGTATGTGTGTGAACTTGCGCGTGATCTTTTTCGCTATCCTTGACAGGAAAAGCGAGACGACGAAACACACCGCGTTATAGGTGGCGAAGCAGATGCCGGCCCATTCGATGCCGTTCAGGTACGTGGCGGAGCCCTCGCTCCCGCCGAAGATATTATGGGCCACCGTCACGGGGAAGTACAGGAACATGCAGAAAAGCCCCATCCAGCTGAAGATCTGCACCCAGGCAAGCTCTCTCATGGTGGGGGGCATATGGACAAGATCGAATAATATTTCTTTCGCGGCGCGTCCTAAGCCGCCTTTTTTGGCTTTCATCTGGCGGAAAGCCTCGAGATTCTCCGGCGGGTATTCTTTGGTGGTGAAGACCGTCCAAAGCACAGCTCCCAGGAAGACCACCGCGCCTATGTGGAAAGAAAGCCTGACGATCCCGGGAATAGAGCTCTGGGCGGCGGTAACGGCGCCGAGGATGTGGTGCGTGCCCCCGTGCGAGGGAGCCGTCGCGGCTAAAGGATGCGCCGCGCCGGAGGAGCCGGACATCCCGAACACGTTCTCAAGGACCCAGGGCAGGGCCGAGGCGGTAACGGCGCCCAGCCCGATGAAAACGCCCTGCATGGTGAAGCCCAGCGTCCTTTGATCCTCGGGTAGAAGGTCGGCCACAAAGGCCCTGAAAGGCTCCATGCTGATGTTGACCGAGGCGTCCAGTATCCATAAAAGGCCCGCCGCCATCAAAAGCGTGCCCGAATAGGGCATGAGAAAAAGAGAGAAGGTGGCGCATACCGCGCCCGCCAGAAAATACGGGCGCCTGCGGCCCAGGCGGCACCATGTATGGTCGCTCATGTGCCCGATGAAGGGCTGGACAAGGAGGCCCGTAAGCGGGGCGGCCAGCCACAATATAGGTATCTTGTCGGGCCGCGCGCCGAGATACTCGTATATGGCGCTCATGTTGGCCATCTGCAGACCCCAGCCGAACTGTATACCCATGAAGCCGATGCTCATGTTGCAGATCTGCCAAAGGCTCAATCTTTTCTTGAACATGTATCCCCCCGATCGAAAAGGCGGCATGGCGGGTCAGAAAGTGAACCCGAACCTTGATCCTACGACCATGGCGTTGGGCACCTTGCCGGTGCCGTTGCAGTTTATGATGTACTGTATGTCGGGCTGGACAAAGAACCAGTCCGTTATCTGTATCTTGTAGTTGAAATCCAGGACGATCTCGTATTCCTGGGTGTATATGTCGTCGCCGAGATAGTCCCTCCGGTCCTGCTGCGACCTCGCCTGGTCCCAGCTCCACATGCCGTAAGTAAAGCCGACGGCGGCGATGTCCTTGTCCCGGTGCGGGATAAGGCCTTTGTAAATGAGCCCGCAGTCGAAAAAGAAGGGGAACATGTTCCAGTTCGACGGCGCGATGGTGCAGACGCCCATAGCCGTAAGGCCCTGGTCGGTCCCGGGCCCGTTCTCACGGTACAGCATCTGGTCGGCGTGGAAATAGAAGCCGTAGTTGCCTATCCGGCTTTTTCTGGGAAGGCCGGTAAGGACATATGACCCGCCGTTACGGTCCTCATAGAGGTTATAGAACTTTCCGCTGTGGTAGAAGCCGCCCGCCTTGTAGTGCCCGGGCATCCCCTTGGCGTCCTCAGCGGTGTTGGGGGCGTAGGCGAACTCCTGGAGATATATCACGCCCCGGTCTATTTTCAGGCCGAAGTCGAAGCCGTGCATCGAGTCCCTGCCGACGTCGGGGTCGCCGTCGAACACGCCGGTGGTGGCGTAAACCTCTTCTGTCAGGAAGAGCCTGGCCCGGGCGCCCCAGGTGGCGTTAGGATATGTCAGGAACGGCATGTTTATCGGGAGGCTTATCGGGTTGCCGTCTATGGAGTTGGTGACGAATACCCAGTAAAGTGGGGAGGACCCGAAATCGTCCCCCGGGGTGAAACGGCCTATCCTGAAATTGAACCTTTTATTGAAAAGGTCCTGCTCAAGGTACAGCGCGTACCACTTGAACTCCTCCGAACCGTATATGCTGCTTGGAGGGAACCTGTTGCCTATGTATTTCGAAAGGTTCGATCCGGCGCGCCAGAGGCAGGAGGCGTGGAACTGAAGGCCCTGGACCCCCGCGGCCTTCTCAAGGTCCACGTTCATGTCAAGGCCCATGGAATGGTCATAGCTGACCTCCTGTTCCCTGCCTCCGACCGGGTTGCCCAGGACGTCGAAGACATAAGTGCTCTTGAAAGTAACGCCGCTGTCGGCCAGCTTGTCGCGGGCCCCGTACCAGTCGCCGGTCATGTTCTCTTGCTCCATTTCCCGTTGCATCCAGGGAGAGACCGTGGTAGGCTTGTGAGGCGTCCTTGGAGACGGCGCCGGCAGTTCGGCAAGGGCGGGGATCGAGGGCAACATGAATATGAGAAAAGCTGACAGGAAGGATAATGCGGCGGTTAAAACGGCTGTTCTTTTGTTGTTCATGATATCTTCGAACGCAAGTTATTTTAAAGCAAAGTTTACCATCGCCTGAGGGCTTAGTCAAACATCGCCCCGCATATTTTGAATGCTTGTTTTTTAACGCCCGATATGCGATAATTCTATAAAATTGATAAGCCGTGCCGTTCGGAACGGCAAAAAGAGGAGGTCGAAGTGAAGAGGATACTTGTAGTTGTAATGGTTTTTTGTCTCGCTGCGAGCGTCGCCCTCGTGGGCTGCGGGCCTAAAAAGGCCGAGACAAGCCAGGAGGCCATAAAGAACGCGCAGCAGATGAAGACCGCCCCGCAGAAAGAGAAATACCTGATGCAGCAGGCGGAGCTTTTCCTGAAACAGAAGAACTTCCAGGAAGCGATCAATCTTTCGCAGTATGTACTGTGGAACGTCGACAGCGCTTCGGGCGAAGCCAAAAAGATGTTAAGGACCGCGCAGGACGCGATGGCGGTCGAGGTCCAGCTGAAGAAGACGGAAACGGTCAAAAAATAACCAGTTCATGAAAAGGCAAAAAGGCGAGAGGGGGGACCTGAAGGAGATCTTCGGTGAACTTAAGGGGAACCCCTACCACAGCTTTAATCTCGCTTTCGCGTTGATGGGCGTTATCCCGCTCCTGGTCTTCTTCTATCTTTTGTCCTCCAGGTTATTTCCATTCCGCTTCCTGGTCGGCGAGGCGGGGATCATCCTGGCCTTGACGGTGCTCATCACCCTCATCGGATATTACGCTGGATACTTGGTGATCCGGAAGGTGCTCAGCAGGGTCCTTTTCTACGCCTCTGAAGCCAGGTCTTCTTACAGCAAGCTGAGCGAAACGCAGCAGGAACTGATACAGTCAGCTAAAAGGGCCGTGGTGGGCGAGCTGGCCGGAGGCGTGGCGCACGAGGTGAAGAACCCGCTGGCCACGATAAGCATGTGCGCGGATTATCTCGAGAAAAAGAGCGATATCGGCCCGGAGGAAAGGCACGAAAAGGTCCTTAAGATGAAAGAGGCCATCGCTCACGCCGACAGGATAGTCCGCAGTCTCCTTAATTTCTCGGGGTCAGACCCCCTGGAGCTTAAGCCCTGCAGCGTCAACGAGCTTTTGAGGGGGTCGCTGCGGCTGGTGGGCGGCAAGATAAGCCTGGATCGCGTCAGGGCAAGGGAGGATCTGGCGGAAGACCTGCCGATGGTAATGGCCGACGCGAATCAGCTGGGCCAGGTATTCATAAACACCATCCTTAATTCACTCCAGGCCATGCCCGAAGGCGGCGAGCTTATCCTGAGGACGCGCGCAGAGGAACTCCAGGATATCAAGGAAGGCGTCGGGACCAGGGCGACGGACATGTTCAGGCCGGGGGATACGGGTGTCGTCTGCGAAGTGCAGGATAACGGCAAGGGCATACCGGCGGAAGAGGCCGGCAAGGTGTTCGACCCTTTCTTCACGAGCAAGCCGGTAGGCCAGGGGCCCGGTCTCGGGCTTACCGTGATCAAGTCGATCGTTGAAAGACACAAAGGGATAATTGACATCGAGAGCAGGGAAGGTTCGGGGACGAAGGTCATAATAACCCTGCCGGCCGCTAAGGGCGCGGGTTAAGAAAAGGGCACCCGCTTAAAACAGGTGCCCCTTAAAATGGTGCCACGGGACAGAATCGAACTGCCGACACAGGGATTTTCAGTCCCCTGCTCTACCTGCTGAGCTACCGTGGCGCTTGTTTAAAAATTATAACATAGCAGAAAATTTAGGCAAGGACAAAGTTTTTCGGGGATATACATGAAAAAAGCGCTTATAGCGGTGGCGGTAGTGGCCGTCCTGGGCGCCGTTTACGCCGGCGTTTACAAGGGCGCCGAATATTTCTTGTCGGACAGGTTCATGCCCGAGGTGTCCGAGTTCGTATCC
>Ga0272441_10000324_pt1 | contig 110058 bp, 113 predicted proteins | sample SSMProp6N_FD_193582 | JGI IMG/M metagenome (GOLD analysis project Ga0272441, IMG submission 193582) | Marine sediment archaeal communities from Little Sippewissett salt marsh, Falmouth, MA, United States - SSM-Prop-6N | ecosystem: Environmental > Aquatic > Marine > Wetlands > Sediment ...
CCGGAAGTTAAGCCCGTTCACGTAGTGTGTTGTACTGAGTTGAGAGATCGCTCGGGAAGCACACCACGCTGCAAATGCTCGTAAGAGTAAATTCTGAAATCTGTTCTGTTAGTGTTATGCGAAGGAGTGTGAGCTCTTTTGGTGGTTGTTTCACCGTTTCTGCAATGCGTTATCTGCGCTGTTCTAAGACATGCATGCGAGGCATTCTGTTCTGTATACATGAAACCTGATACAAAAGAGCGTGAGTGTTCATCGTATGCATGCTTCCATCTGTGGAGTCTTATGCATCGACGCACGGGAAGATGGTGCGGGGAGACTGGCAATAAAGAGGGAATTATACGGGCGGGTTCATCCCGGAACAGAATGACCATCATTTATTTCCCCGGATATGACGCCATATCCCGGTCGGCATGCTTCTGGATATATCCCCGGTCTTCTCCGGAGATGCGTAGAAGGTATATGCACCGTTTGCGTCTCTCTCCATGCACTGCAGCGCCTTATGGCACAGTATGGCAGGTATGGGGTGATCTCTGCAATTCCCCGGTGAACAATCAAAATGAGATATTTTGCTGATGCTGGCTTCGCGAAATTATTAAAATAAATTGCTGATTTGCAGGGATAAATTCCCTTTTATTTCACAAAATTGCAATGCTTTATACGTTCAGATGGTTTACCTCATCCCTATGCGGAGACTTGTTCTTTCAGTTTTGATAGTTCTATTGGTTGCCGGTCCTGCTTTGGGATGTACTACTCTTGTTATAACTCCTGATGCATCAGAGAACGGTGAGATGTATGTGGGGCATACAAACGATGGTCTGGGTCCATGTGTTCTTGGACATACCCTTTCTGATGATAAAACAAAAGTCGTGTATATTCCTCCTGCTGATCACCCTGCAGGCTCGGTAAGGCCGGTGCTCTATGATCCAAATGCAGGTAGTGATAATTCAGGAGATGGGCAGATACTTGGTGAAATCAGTCAGGTGCCTCATACGTATGGTTATTTCACATCTGCCTATGGAATCATGAATGAGTATCAGCTTATGGTTGGTGAATGCACAGATCATGCCAAAATTCACCCTGATGCAGAAGAAGGGAAAAGGATATTTTACAGCTCTGAGTTGTCCAATGTTGTTCTTGAAAGAGCCAAAACTGCGCGTGAGGCTACAGAACTCGCGGGAGATCTGATAGACAGGTATGGATATTATGGGGCCGGTGAAACTCTGATATTTGCCGATCCTGAGGAAGCATGGGTTATTGAAATGTGTGGGGGAACTGAGGATGGCAGAGGCGGACTCTGGGTTGCTCAGAAAGTCCCTGCGGGTTCAGTATTTGTAGCAGCCAATATTTTCCGTATACGTGATGTTGATCCTGATAGTCCGGATATTATGTATTCTAAAAATCTGTTCACAGAAGCAGAGATGAATGGCTGGTGGTCTCCGGAAGACGGGACGCTGGACTGGCTTGAAACAGTAAGTAATGGTGAATATTCACACCCATATTATTCCCTTTCGCGTATCTGGAGCATATATGATCGTATATCTCCCTCATACAACCTGAGTCCGTATGTTGAGGATACGTATACCAAATCATATCCTTTTGCGGTGATACCTGATCATCCCCTCAATACCTCTGAGATATTCTCACTATTCAGGGATCATTATGAGGGAACTGTTTTTGATCTTACAACCGGAACTGCGGCCGGGCCATATGGTGACCCCTATAGAATACGCGGAGAATTTGATTCACATTCAGACTTTGCGGCGGGTGAGATTAGAGCCGGAGCATGGCCCAGACCTGTTTCAGCGTTCTATTGTGCGTACAGCTATATTACTGAAGGGAGAAAGGATTTGCCACACCCTATCGGTGGCAAATGCTGGTTTGGTTTTGCACAGCCATCTGAGACATGTTATGTTCCTCTCTATGCCGGAACAAGCGCCCTTCCTGTATCTTTTGAGACCGGAAACCGGTCTCAGTATGACAGAGGCAGTGCATGGTGGGCATTTAATTTTGTAACATCATGGTCAAGACTTCAGTATTCGTATATGTATCCTGAGATCCTGAAAGAACAGTCACGCAATGAAATATATTATGTGTCTGAACAGAAGTCCGTCGAGGAAGAAGCTCTCAGGATATTCTCCGAACAAGGAAAGAATGCATGCAGGACTTATCTTACAGAATATACCGTAGAGACAGGTGACGATTTGGTCTCATCCTGGTGGAAGCTTGCTGATAGTCTTATGGTCTCATTTGCAAACGGTGGGATTTATGATCCTGGGAACGGGACAACAACATATCCGGGATATCCTGAATGGTGGTATCAGGAGGCAGGGTATCAGTATGGTCCAAGAGTGTATGATATTGAGGCACTTGATTCCATTGAGGATGTTGTCTATACCAATGAAACAGTATATGTAAAACCGGGGACGGAAACAGAGTATATCCGGACAAACCAGACAGAGATTACTGATAATTGATCAGTAACTCTCTGGAAAATATTTGGTCGGATACAATAATGAGGGCGGTTCTTCTGTTCTGTGGTATCGGTTGTAACCAAATATTATGTCATATGAAAAAGCCCGGCTTCTGATATGGCGATGGTATGCACCTGGCCCAGAACCATGGAAATGACGTAGATTACTTTCACACCGCGCACGGCTATTCTTTATCCCCTTTCACCTTCAGTTTCATTCAGGAGTGGAGTATGCTGAAGAAGGCAGGATATATCCAGACCCGGCACAAGGTGATCCGTGACTGTGATGACCGGGAGAACAGTATCATTGAGGTCGTGATCCATGGCACAAAGTTTGGTGTCCGGATGCCGGAGTTGTATCAGGCAATGGCGGGAATCCGCACCGGGCGGATTGAACCGATCCGAACGACGGATGAACAGTATCTGTGCGGCACCGCAGGAACGGTCTTCTCCTCCGCGTCCGGCAGGGCGGTCAATATCACCCTGAATAACGGGGACTGTTTTACGGTGTCTGTTCAGTCCCTCCGAAAGGTCATTACGCAGTCAATCCGGTATGCACCGTTGTATGTCATCCCCCGGCATGCGCCCCGGGAGATGCAGACCGTACTCACGGGTGACATGGATTGCAGACAGGCATCCGGTATGTGCTGAAGGAATGGGTGAGACGTTGTGAGAGTCACGGATTTCCCGATGAGCGGAGAGGAACGGAACGGAAGAAGCGTACGGGCGATGGGGGAGTGCATGTTCTCCTCACCGGGTGGGGTGACTGAAGGAGATCATCATGGTGTCCATGGGTGAACCATGTCCGGTGCCCGGTAATGATTCATATGGTGTGCCCGGTTCATTTTTGCGCGAGGTGCTGCATTTGGTTCGTATTATGCGGTTCTTTGATAAATCCGGCGATGAAATGCCGTGATATCAGTGCTCTGTCGATGTAGAAAACAATGTTTATATCCTAGTGGTACCTATATAGTATGGTAACACCGATGCCAAGGTGGCGGAGCGGCCACGCGGCTGCCTGCAGAGCAGCTATACTCCAGTTCAAATCTGGACCTTGGCTTCAGAAATTCCGTTAAGGGATTTCGACGCAGGACAATTTGATTGTCCTGTATTTGCGGCCATAGCAGCGGGGTCACACCCGGACCCATACCGAACCCGGAAGTTAAGCCCGTTCACGTAGTGTGTTGTACTGAGTTGAGAGATCGCTCGGGAAGCACACCACGCTGCAAATGCTCGCAGAAAAAATGAAAGTATCTCTTCTGAAACTGTTATACAAAGAAGCGTGAGCTCCTTTTCTGTCATTAACAGATTCCATCACATCCGCATGTGAAATTCCGGTTTTTGCACTGTGATACTGCTGTGTGGACGGTATTTTTCCATTGACCTGAACACCCTGCATGTGCATACCCGCGCATATGATCTTCATGCGTTGTGGCTTTTTTGTCTTCCTGCAGACCCGGACGTTCTTTCCCGGAGCATACGAATGGAATGGTCCTCTTTGTTTCCTGTCCTTCAGTATCTGCTGATGAATACACGAATGTCGGAGACGCTGATTGGGCATTTTGCAGCCGGATTCCCGGTGCAGACCAACCGGTTCGTCCTGTGTCATGATTCTGTCTGTACACAGGGATGTCAGAAATCGTTTCGTGGACATCCCGGTACTGACAAATGACAGGAAAAAGGAAAATGGTTAGTTCTGACTGCGTTTGAGCCGTTTTAGCTGGCGCAATATCATCTCTCTTCGTACAATCAGCACACTTGCAAGCACGCCCACGAAGATATTGAAATAATACAGGATGAGCCGCCAGAGAAGCACAAACACCCCGACGATGGACGACGGAACGAAGAGTCCATAGAGGGATGTCGCAGATATCTCTGCCACACCGGAACTTCCCGGGGTGAGGGGGATCATCATGATGATGGCAATGATGAGCTGCACAATAAATGATTCAATGAAGAATGGTTTTGAGCCGATGGCGATGAGGATGAATGATGCAATGAGAAATTCAAATACCCAGTATACTATCGTCAGTGCAAATCCCCATACGAGTCCCATCTTTGCCTTGCTCGCAAATTTTGTGAGTGCGCCGTTGAAGTTATCAACCTCGGAATCGATGGAATGCATCAGGTTGTCCACTTTTTCTGATTTCCATCGTTTTGTGAGCCACCCGGATATTTTATAGAGAATGCGTTTGAGAAATTCCGGGTGCCGGATGGAATAGATGAAGAGCGCCATAAAGCAGATGAGCATCACCCATATCACCATTAATGGTGTGGTCAGGTTTACATCCAGGGTTGCAAACTGGAACACCAGGAGGATGAATGCAAATATTCCGATCAGTCCGAGGACAATCCCATCAATGACCCGTTCCATGATCACAACCGCCGTTGCGTCACCCACCGGTACGTCTGCCCGGTAGAGTTCATGAATCCTGACCGGTTCTCCCCCTGCCTGGGACGGGGTAATTGCTGCAACGAGCAGGTTTGCAAAGACGGCGTTGAGGGCATGGAGAAACGGAACATGATACCCAAGGGATTGTGACATCATCTTCATCCGCAGTCCCCAAGCTGCGAGTGAAATGATGTGGAGAATCAGTGCCAGAAGGAGAAAGGTATAGTTGACGTTCTTGAGATAGGTGATGGTCTCATCATCGATGGTAAACCAGAGGACACCGATGAGTACAAGGGTGCTGAAACCAACCGAGAAGGCCAACCATTTCCATTGCGAACTTTCCATATATGTGTGTTCTCCGTTTCACCGGTCGATGAATCAACTATGTTTTTCCGGCAAACTATAAACTCTTTTTAGTTTATATTGTGAATAATTCCGGGTTTTTTTCCACATTCAGAAACCCGGTCCGCACCCCGGCGTCAAGCCACCCGTATGCATAACTCAGCAGTGCGAGTCCGTCTGCAAGGTGCCCCCGGGTGATCTCATCACTGCCGTCTGAAGAGTACCGGTGTGCCGTCCGGCAGATCTCCGTTGCCCCCCGGTACAGCGGAAGGTCCGGTTTGGAATTGATGGAGACAGATGAAAGGGCGCCCGTGAGCATACGCTGATACCTGAATGTCTTCTCAGTAAGATGCTCAGAAAGATGATCAGGGATGTCTGGTGCACACCCGAGGGGGGGGATGCCCGTTGCATGGGTGGTCAGGAGACCCGCTTTCACCCCGGTGTCCAGCCACCCGCTGCCGTACGCGAAGGACGCAAGCGCATTTACCTCATCACCCCGTTTGAGAAACACAAACCCGTCTGAGGCATATGCCTCTCCCATCTCACGCACATCGGCTGCCGCCTCTGCAAACCAGGAGCCCTCCGGCACATTCGTGCCGGTTGCTTCTGTCCTTCCCAGAAAGGCCCTGCCGTATTCCTCAATCATTGTACCCTGCAAAGGTGCGGATATAGTCCTCCTCGATGGGGTGAAGGTCTGCAGGCACCAGGAGCACATGCAGGGGCGGGCCGAAATCTGCGTTCATCAGTGTGTCTGCATCGCCCGCAATCACCGTCGGGTTCTCGCTTCCGGCACGTGCGATGCCGATAAAGAGGTCTGGTACCGGTTTGCCTATCTTCCCGGCCATCTCAACGATCAGACGGACTGCCTCCGGGACTGACATATACCTATCAGACTGGATATCGAGGTAGACGAGTGTGTGGAGGTTTGCTGCAAGATTTGTCGATATTGTTTCATACGGTGTGAGGGGGAACCAGTTTTCCGTCGGGTATGGCACGGAACATGATTTTCCAAACCGGTAATTCTGGAGTCCTGAGAGGCCGCATACGGCGCTGATGATGGAAGAGGCGTGAATGATCTCGGTTTGAATACCTCTCTCAGCAGCACGGATACGCAGGTCGGCGTGCGTGGTTGAAACCATCGGGTCGCCTCCGGTAAGAAATACCACCGGCCCCACCTTCGCATATTCAAGGATGGTGTCCGGGTGTTGTTCCACATCTTCGCGGCCAAGCACGGTCACGGTCTTTCCGTACTGGTCTTCCATCTCGCAGATCTTGATCCCCATCAGGCGGGAGGTGTAGCCTTCCAGAAAGATATGGTCCGCGTCCTTGATTTTTTTGAGGCCTTTTAGGGAGATATCTTCCCCGTCATACAGACCGAGTCCTATGAATGAGAGCATGTGATCACCTGTCTCTGGTACTATAGGGGGTGTACTCTGAATAATGGTGATGATCTGATACATGGTCGTGCACCGGATTCTGTATACTTTCCCCTGCTCCTGTCCTGCCGGGTATGGGGGTTCTGGGGACCAAAGCGGATGATATTATCTATCCCGAATGAGAACATGTATCCACTGTACTGGTGGAGGAGGTCGGTCGCGGTCACCACCTGCAAACGGCTTCTCCTACCATTGATCCATTTGGGTGTTTGTATGATTCGGTATATCTATGAGAGATGTCTGATCCGTGGATGTGTGGATATTCCCGGCAATATCTGTATTATGCTCTCAGAAGATGATGCAAGGCGTGCACCGGAGAAAATACTTCAGGTGATCCAGTGGAGCAGAGAATGCGGGGTCAAATCCCTGATATTCCATATCGATACCGACTCCTCTGCCCCGGTGATCGCCGAGATCACCTCGCTCAAAGACCGGTTCGGGCCGGTGCGCGTGACGCTCTACTCGCCGGAAGGGACGTCCGTCCTTCATGACGGCACCCCGCTTCCGGAGACGATCATCGCTGTTGGTATGAGCGGGCGCGAAGAGATCGTGCACTCGGTGCGTGAAATCGCAGAACAGGGAACAAACCCGGAGGATGTCGACGAAACAATGCTTGAGTCACACCTGACGTTCCAGTATGAACCGGATTTTGTGATTAAAACCGGAGACAGTCATCTCATGGACTTCATGATCTGGCAGTCGGTGTATTCTGAACTCTTTTTTACCGATGTCAACTGGGAGACATTCAGGAAAATTGATTTTTTACGGGCACTCCGTGACTATCAGTTGCGAAAAAGACGTTATGGGAAGTAACCGCTCTTCACCCGCTCGTCATATACACGAATACCCCGTAAAAGGTCGATCTTCCTGAAGAGCGGCCAGTATGGGGCACAGAAGTAGACGGCGGACTTGTAGCCGTTTGCAAACCACGGGAGGAAATTGGACGTCCGTTTCTCATCACCCGTCCGAATGATCAGGTCTACCGGCGGGAGGTGCAAATCTCCCCGGATCTTCTGGTCAAGGACGTCGGTTGTGATCTGGTCCGCTGTGATTCTGTGCTGATGGAAGTCCTGCAGAATCTCGCGTGCAGCACGGACGATCTCGTTTCTGCCGCCATAGGCGAGAGCGACATTCAGGTGGAACTCTGTGTAGTCCCGGGTTGCCTCTTCCGCCTCTTCGATGGTTGTGAGCATATCCTGTGGTATCAGACTGCGGTCACCAACCACCTGCAGGCGGATCTTGTTTTTGTGCACACGCGTGTCGGTGATCAACGCCCTGAACTTTTCAATAAAGAGCGTGAAGAGTTCCTCCAGTTCTTCATTGGGCCGGTTGAAATTCTCTGTGGAAAAGGAATACAGGGTGATATTGCGGATGCCAATCTCCTGCGCCCACTCGAGGACTTCTTCTGAGGTCTGTGCCCCTTTCCGGTGTCCGTATGAGGTATTTTTCCCCTGTATCTGTGCGTAGCGCCTGTTTCCGTCCTGAATGATGGCAATGTGATTCGGAACATGGGTGATGCCCTTCATCAGCTGGCGTTCGTACCACTGGTCAAATACATCCCGTGCTCTCATAGCGGCATCAGCTCCACAATGATCCCGTCTCCGGGATACCGTTCGATGACGTATTTTTTGCCGGGATACTGGTCGGGGTTGTCAGCGAGAATCCACCACGCAGTTTCAATATTCCCGTCTCGCTCCTCCCACATGTCGTCCTCGATATCGTGGGACTGTCCGCCGTATTCCCAGACACCGTAGATCAATGTCCCGTCATCGGTGACCTCTTCGAATGGTCGTGCCGTGTTCTCTGCGGTGCGGACCAGTCGTTTTCTCAGCTGTACGGAGTCCTTGAAGACAGATGAGCACCAGTGCACCTTCGGGTGTTTGCGGATCTCCTCCGCCCACTCCTCAGCACCCCCGACGGCGTTGTGGTAACAGTCATCAAGGGAGTAGTGTTTCTCCCGCATCGCTGCGGCATTGGTCTCACTCCATTCCAGTTCGTTGATATTGAACCAGTCGACCAGGTCAATGGCGGGGATGAGATGGTTGAGTCCCGGTAATGACGGGACTTCGATCGTCACTTCAAACCCGAGGTCGCGTGCGGTCTCTATGGACCGGATAAAGGGTGTCTCCATGATGTGGTCCCAGCACTCCTCCGGTGGATGGAACCGGATCTCGTCGACACCGTCCCGGATGATCTCAAGCGTCTCTTTTGAGGGAGCGATGCCGGTATAGAGATGGATATTGAATGCCTCTCCGAATGCATCTTTGAGCAGACGGCAGTAGTGGTGCACCCGTTCGGGGACGAGGAGGGGTTCCCCGCCGGTCACCCCGGCACCCAGTGCATCCATGTCCTGTGCCTCTTCGAGGACATCCTCATCAGAGTGAACGATGCGGTCATTCGCATAGACGACATCCCGTCCTTTCTTCTCGGATGATATCGGGCAGTACCAGCAGGTTCGGTTGCATTGTCCGGTCACAAAGAGGACCATCTTTGCGCCTTCGTGGCAGAGTCTGCAGGCAGTACTAAGCACCGGCATTCACCGCATCGGTTATTCTCTGGGTGACGAATTCCTTGCCGAGCGCTTCGAGGAACCATCCCAGTCGCGGACCACGTTCCTTTCCGAGAATCGCGAGGTAGAGTGCGGTAAAGACCTTCTTTGCATTCACCCCGGTCTCATCTGCGACGGTGTATACCGCGTTGTGGATGGTCTCTGCCTTCCATTCGTCCATCGCAACGTAGTGCGAGAGGAGGGCGCCAAGTCCGTAGCGGTCATCCTCTGTCAGGGCAAAGGCCTCAGGAGGAAGGTCTGTCTGGACGGTGAACTTCACCATGTCGGGGGCATACTTCTCAATCCATATGCGTGCACGTTCGGCACGCGCAAGGACTGCTTCTTTGTTTTCGACGTTGTAGCCGCTCCGGGCAAGGATGTCGAAGATGGTATCGTTATCCTGTGCAATCTGGACAACGGTGACCAGATGGCGGAAGGGGATGTCGGTTGCAACCGAGGATATCGCGGAGAGTTCGTATTCGCGGGTGTCATGCGATTCTGCAAGGCGGGCATACTCATCGATGAGGGTGAGGAGTCCCATGCCCGGGTCGAAGTTGATTGCCCGTTCCGGCTTTGCCCGGACGATCATATACCGGAGCACATCCGGGGGAACGATGGAGAGCATCTCGTTGATCGATATCGCAACGCCGGTGGATGAGGCCATCGCGCCCTTCCCTTTCAGGCTGATCCATTCGTACTGGACAGGGAACGGGGCCTCTCCGCCGAAGATCTTCTCCACGATCTCTTTGCCGGTGTCGTAGGAACCGCCCGCTGCAGCATGGTCCTTTCCGAAGGGTTCGACGGTGATGCCGAGGTTATACCAGCGCATCGGCCAGTCGACACGCCAGACCAGTTTTCCTTCGCCCTTGGAATAGTCAGAGACGCCCTCGTGTCCGCAGGGACAGCGGTATGCGACCGATGTCGTCTCCGGGTCGTGGGAGAGGATCTCTGCATTCACGATCTGGCCGCATGCACCACAGATGGGGTAATAGGGGACCCATGAATCCGGCAGGGTTCGCCGTGAGACGCGTTCAAGGATCTCCTTGATATCATCTGCACGGGACAGGACCGTGGTGATCTCATCGGTGTAGCGCCCGGAGCGGTAGAGTTCACTGGAGCGCACAATGGTCGGGTGCACGTCCATCTCTTCGAGTGCCTGCAGGAACGGTTCCAGAAAATGTTCTGCATAGTTTGCGTGTTTGCCGCACGGGCAGGGGATATCGCAGAGGGGCATCCCGATATAGTCCGCATATGAATCGGGGAGAAACGGATAGACCTTGCGTAACGGATCAAAATCATCCGCAATATAGATAAGTTCTGCTTCGAGACCCCGCTCTCTCATTGATTTGTATACCAGATCTCCGGTCATCACCTCGCGCATATTGCCGATATGGATGGGTCCGGACGGGGTGATCCCGGTGGCAATAAAGTGCGGCGTATTCTGATCGACCTGAGCTGCACAGACATCTGCCCAGTGAATGCGTTCCTGGGTTGTTCCTTCCTGTTGCTGCATTGTATAATATTTGGCGCTCCAAGATTAACAATATATAGGTATTTTCCGTTTCCGGTTGTTCCTCATTACAAACAGTTATTTATGGTCATGGCGGTAAAACTCACACATTTGCCATATGAAGACATCTCTGAGTGAAGACGGGCTTTCAGAGGTCATCGGATTTATCCTTCTGATCGGCCTTCTGGTGGTATTTCTTGTGCTGTATCAGACGTACAGTGTTCCGGTGCAGGGACGTGACAATGAAATCGACCATATGAACGACATCAAGGATACCTTTGCTGCCTATAAGATCTCACTCGATTCCCTCTGGGTGAATGAACGGGAAGGGACGATGCTCAGTACGACACTGGACCTGGGTACCGGCGGGGGATACAGTCGTGGCGGGCCTGCTGAGATCGGGTTTCTGGCACCCATTACGTCTGGTGGGTCTCTAGGGATTAGTCAGCGCAATGAGACGATTAATGTGACCGGGATCAAATTTAATGGTGATCGGATCACCTATGCCGAATTTAATCCCGGCGCACTGGAATACCAGTCGAATAACAATTACTGGATTGACCAGAATTATTACTATCAGCTGGGCGGGGTATTTCTCGAACAGGATTCAGGTTCAACCGTCCGCGTGATGCCGCCGTTGAATATTGCAAATATTTCGGCAGACCCGACAGATCCATCCAATCTGAACCGGACTGCCGGGTTTGATTGTACGATCATCAGACTGTTTAATGCAGAGTTGATCAGCGGTAGCGGACCGGTGCGAATTGATACAAATCTCAAAATAAATGGATATTCTGAAGAAGATGAGGAGGTATTCCGGGTCATTTCAGTGTCGGTGGAATCCGATGATGGCAATACTTTGTTAATGTGGGAAAAACTCTTCCGAGATGCTCTTGTGCGATATAATATCGATGAGTCGTGGTACACGATTACGAATGTAAATGATGTGGTTACGTTGAATGTCTACGGGAATCCGGCGCATGGTGTCTATACGAATATTATTCTGGCAAATTATTCTGTCACCCTTCAGACGGTTGCAACAGGAATTGAGTGAGGTACGATAGTATGAAAGGCAGTGTTCTGAATAGAATCGGTGATGAAGGGGTATCTGAGACCATCGGTGCCGTCCTCCTGATCGGGCTGACGGTTGTCGGAGTGACCTTAATCAGTGTCATCCTCTTCTCCCAGCCTCTGGCAGAGGAGTTGCCGGCGGTTGATATCGTTGTATCTAAGAATGATACGACCGTTCTCTTCCAGCATAATGGCGGGGACTCGCTCGGGAAGGACGAGTTTACGATCTTTGTGGAGGGCAGTGCGGTTGATCCCGATGACCTGCATATCGCTGATAGTGGTGATGGTGAATGGCCCTGGTCGGTGGGGGAGACGCTTCAGTATTCCGCTGCTTTAGGAAGCACCCCACTGAGTGAGGATGTCCGTATGACCTATGGTGGCGATTCCGGCATCCTCATCCGGCCTGCATTCATCGATGAAGCGGGGACCAATGAAAACCGGGTGGATGTCGTGCCCGGTCCCCTGCCGGTGTATACGCTCGGTGCGACACCTACGCCCAGTCCTGCTGAGGCGGGGGTGTATGTTGCGGAGTCGGTGTTGACGGATTCACAGATTATTGCCGCGTTTACCTCACTGGATCAGACTGCTATCATTGAGGATAAATATTTCAATTTCACTGTTGAATCAACTAATTCTTCGATTGTTTTTGCAGAAAAAAAGGCAGATAATTTCAAGCGTGATCTCAATTCTGGTGAACAGATTTCCATCCGGACTGTAGCTGACAATGCTGCAGGAAATCGTATTAGCATAACAGGGGTTGGAAAGACGTTTTTCTCATTGAGATTTGAGAAGGTTAATGTATGGATTGATGATACCCAGGTTCTGATTAATTCAAAAGATGAAATTCAGGTGAAAAGCGCATGGATTCCGGAATATTCAGGACTGTCTTCAACTCTTGCATTCAGGCTTGATCCCAAATATGAGTTATACATTAATGGTACTTTGGATCCCCGTAGTGGAAGTCAGACTGTTATTACCTTGGAAAATGTCCGCCCGACGGATTCTGGTATGTTTGTCATTAATGCATGGAGCCCGAGTGACAACGAAAATTCTGTCCTCTTAGCGAAGGCGGATGGCGTCTGACCTCAGTGAGTGTGATGATGATGAAAAGATATTGTGGAGTTATTTCACGAAAATGTTCTTCTCATTTTCCCCCGGAATATCACGATAATGCATCCGCTGAACTAATCGGTTCAATCATCATCATCGGCCTCTTCGTCGCGGCCTTTGGGATCGTCCTCATGACCCTCCTCTCGTCCTCATCGGATTTTGTCGTGCCTGCTGTCGTAATTGAACCCCAGCCGATCACCGAGTGGAACGGGACATATGTACTTGATATGCAGGCGGGAGATACCCTGTTGAGAGATGAAACCCGGATCATTGTGGATGGGAGCGATAAAACCGCCCGATTTGTGGAAGACCCGTCCTTTGATCCCGGTGATACGGGATGGCAGGAATGGGGTGCGGGGGATTCCCTGTACCTGGATTACTCCTCTGCCCAACAACCGAATGCCGTGCAGGTGATTTATTATAGTCCTGAAGGGGATGGCATTCTTCTCTGGGAACTCGGGTCCACAGAGAACAGACTGCCGGTGGCGTCATTTTCTGCCAATGTAACGGGGGGGAACTCCCCTCTGTCAGTACTGTTTACCGATGCATCCTCAAACAATCCCACATCGTGGCTCTGGAGTTTCGGTGACGGGGAGACGTCAACGCTGCAGAATCCGGTGCACACCTATGCATCTCCCGGGGATTACACCGTCCGGCTGACGGTGACGAATCAGTATGATTCAGACACACTGGTGAAAACCAGCTACATTCATGTAACGGACGGCTTCACTGTCGACTTTGTGGGAATTCCCCTTTCCGGCACTGCACCACTGATGGTCACATTCACCGACCAGACGACCGGTGTTCCGACCGCTTGGTCATGGAATTTTGGTGACGGGGCCACATCAACGCAGCAAAACCCGGTCCACACCTATACGGCAGGCGGGACCTATACCGTCACCCTGCAGGCGACCGTTGATAACGTTACCCAGACGGAAACAAAGTCTGAATACATCAATGTGACTTCAAACTGCATCCCGGGTCTCTACGGGGCCTATGTGGATGAGTTCAATGACGAGTACTGGGTGCCGTTCTCAGGGAATCCGACCTACCGGGTTGATGAAGTTCTGTGGTTTGCAGACGACACCAGTGGATGGGATTCGATTGAAGATAACTGGCCCGTTGCAACGCTGGGGAAGACCAATCAGTTCAGTGTGACCTATGGAGGATATCTCATCGTGCCTGCAAATGATACCTACACCATCTATCTGACGTCGGATGACGGGTCGGTGCTCTGGCTGGATAACGTGCTGGACACCAGTCCGGTGTTGATCGACAACTGGGGTGGGGACGGGTTGCACGGGCCGGAAGAGGTGAGCGCTACGGTAACACTCACCGAAGGGAGACACCCGATCCGGATAAAGATGACAGAGAACTGGGGCGGCGCCCTGCTGCATCTGGAATGGGCGTCCTCAACGATCACGCGTGAACGGATTGATTCATTCTGTCATATCCCCGGCGGGCTGACAGAGGTCGACTTTACTGCAGCACCGGTGAGCGGCGTTGCTCCGCTTGAGGTGCAGTTCACGGACCTCTCGGTAGGAAATATTTCCTCATGGGCATGGGAGTTTGGTGACGGGGGCACATCCACGGATGAGAACCCGGTACATACCTACACCACGGCAGGGGAGTATACCGTCATCCTGACTGTTCTGAATGCAAATATCTCCTATACCGAGGAAAAGATTGCATACATCTATGTCACTGAAGGATGCCTGCCTGGTCTCCAGGGGACGTATTATGATGAATATAACAGTGCATATACGGTTCCCTTCTCGGGAAATTCGGTACAGCGGGTTGATTCGAGGCTCTGGTTTGCAGACAGTGAAAGTGGTGAGGAGTCGGATGAGGACAACTGGCCGGTTGCAACGCTTGGGCAGGCAAATGATTTCAGTGTGGAGTATGTCGGGAGCCTGATTGTACCAAAGGACGAGACCTATACTTTCTCCCTGCGTTCTGATGACGGGTCTGTCTTGTGGATCGATAATATCGCCGATACCGACCCGGTGTTCATCGATAACTGGGGGCTGCACTCGGCAATAACGGTGACTGCCTCCCGTACGCTCACTGAAGGGAAACATCCGATCCGGGTAAAGATGACGGAGAATAACGGGGATGCGGTCCTGCACCTCTCATGGGAATCCGCGAGCATCCCTCTCCAGCCGGTGGAGTCATTCTGCCATGGCAACGCCACATTACTGAGTGCAGCATTCGACGCGACTCCTCTGAACGGCACCCGACCTCTCAGTGTGCAGTTCACGGACCACTCGACGGGTACCATCACGTCCTGGCTCTGGGACTTTGGTGACGGGGCGACATCCGCCCTGCAGAGTCCGGCTCATGTATATACCGACTCCGGGCAGTACACAGTCTCGCTGAGCGTGACAGACGGCACCGCCACTGACACCGAAACAAAGGACCAGTACATCAATGTGAGCGGTATGCCCGACCCGGTCGCCTGGTGGCGGTTTGATGAGGCGTCCGGCAGCACCGCGATTGACTCGTCCGGCAATGGCAATGATGGCACCATCGAGGGAGGTGCCGCAGACCGGCGGACGGGTGCCTGCGGGACAGGGCTTTACTTCGACGGCACCAGCACATGGGTGAGTGTGCCGGACGATGCGACGCTGAGTTTCAATGACACGTTCACGTTTGCCGGGTGGTTCCGGGCGGAAGTGCCGGAAATTGACTCAACTCCGAATGAATATAAGTATTATACCCAGCTGATTGGGAAAGGCTATGATTACTACAATACGGGCCAGTTCTCCAATAATTATGAGATATTCCTTCGGGTTGAGAACGACAGACTGTCGTTTGAGGCGAACGGTGCCAGTGACAGTTCCTCCACGAATGGATTCCTGACCCATGCAGATGGTCTGCCGCTCTCTTACGATGACTGGTTCCATCTGGCAGTCGTTGTTGATGGTAGCACCGGGACGGTGTATATCGATGGCAATCAGGAAGGGACCTTTGTCGTTTCACGGACGCCGCTCAAGGAGAATACGGAACCGGTGAGTATCGGGAAACAGATTGTATCAATCGACTGGGCAGAGTTCTACTACAGGGGTATGATGGACGAACTCTATCTGTATGGAACAGCGCTCACGGCAGGCGAGGTGACCTCCCTTAAAGACGCGTGCACCCCGCCTGCGGGAGACCCGCCCGAGGTCACCTTCACCGCGTCCCCGCTGACCGGTGATGCACCCCTTGCCGTGCAGTTTACGTCGAATGTGACCGGGACTGCCCCTCTGACGTATCTCTGGAGCTTTGGCGACGGCACAACGTCTGCCGATGCAAATCCCCTGCATACCTATGCGAATGCCGGGACCTATGATGTGAATCTGACGGTGACGAATGCGTACGGGACAGATACCCTTGAGCGGGCGGCGTATGTGGAAGTGACTGCTGTTGTCGTGAGCGCCTTTGCACAGTATGTGGTCGACGAGAATGTGTTTGTGTATGGGGAAGAACTCTCGTTTGCGGGGGACACTGTCACCGGTTCAGGAGCTACCATTCATATCACCGGTGATGAGCTGGATACCAATAATCTCAATGGTGGGACCTCGCTTGCGGTTTCCAATATTTATGTCGATGGTTCCATAGATCTGAACGGAGGAAGTGCAGGACTGGGATCTGAAATCAACCCGGGTTCTATCTATGTAAATGGTGATCTGAAGCTGAGATCCGGTTCGAGAGTTGTGTATGGTGATGTGTATGTGAATGGGGACTGCGTGTTAAAAGACCCCGTAATCCACGGTACAATGTACATCGATGGAGACCTGCAGCTTTCCTGGACGCCTGATCTCAGTGACGCAACAGTATATTATACCGGGAAGTTTACGCATCCGGGGAGTATGAGCAGTTCAATCCTGGATAAGTGCGAGGAAGTAGATACTGTGCCGGGATTCACGATTCCTGCCTATGAAATGCCCTCTGTGAAGAGTGATGATTTTTACTCTACGAGAGGATATGTATCGAGTGGCGCCCTTGCAGATAATCTCAGGATTTTCGCTGACAGCTACACATCGAGCAGTTGGGTGGACTCCGTCGAGAATGTGATCATTGTTGCAAAAACGGGTGACATCACACTGACTGGTCTCGGTGGCAGTGGCGTTACCGGTATCCTGTTTGCTCCGAATGGGGAGGTTGTGTTCAATGGCGGGTCCTTTGAAGGACTCGTCATCGCAAAGGACGGGTTTACGGTCACAAGTGGCGGGACGGACGTCACCTTCAAAAATATGGACCAGTATATCAGCAATCCGGCTGATTACCTTTTCTGATTTTTTTGCTATCAATCTGAAGAAATAAATTTTTCGGGTTTTTAACGCAAACAAAGCTTCGTGGTCGGAGCATGATCATTCCACACGAGTGTCTGTGTCTACCAGTTTGATTGTCAAAAGAGGTGTTGTGAATATAGTCTGGTGGATGAACACGGAAGAATATGCAGGGTTCTGTGGGGGAGCATTGCAAAAGGATTAAAAAAAGGTAATTATCGTCTCTTATCTTTCTTCTTCGATTTTCCACTCTTCCCCATCGAATGAATATCTACCAGGTACTGGTCATCGCTCCCCATCCTGACGACCAGTTCATCGCTTTCTGCAAGTTTCTCGAGATTGAGTTCGTAGGAGCCGGGCTTGATGACAGTAATACTCTCAATCCTGTCATACATCTCCACATGGTGAGGTTTGGGTACAGGTCCGGACTCCTTCTTCTCCTCTTTGATCTCAAGAAACTGTTCCTTTGTCTCTTCTGCGATCTGTTTGATGCTTTTTTCCTCAAGCACATCCTTGTGCATGTCCTGTGGGCGGATATAGAGAAATTTTTTTCCGCCACAGCTGGGACATCCCTTGAGGATAACATTTGATCCGTCTTCGAATTCCCGTCCACATTGCGTGCACTTATGTGCCATTCTTATTCACCTTGATGATACCCAGGCGCTTATAAGGTCTTTGTCTTTCTTGATGGTTTTCATCTGGTTTGCAGGACCGATCACGGTCATACGTGTACCGGGCCCCTTCTTCCCGAACAGTTTCCCAAAGAGACCTCCCCCTCCGGATGGTGCAGCATCCTTTGCCGCATAGGTCTCCATCTCAATACCGGAGAATCCGTCCGGCGTGATCTCAAGCATCGTCACTTCTATCAGTCTGCTCTGCTCGTCGGGGGTAAGGCCTTTTTCCAGAACAACGATATTTCCTTCCATGACATCATCGAGGATCAGACGGATCTTCTCCATCGTTGTCATATTGTCAAGCCTGTCTGCAGAAATCAGGTCTATCTGAACACCCTGTATCATCTGGAATCACCCGAAATATTCAAGCATCTTTTCATAGAGCTCTTCCATGTTGTTTCCTTCAAGACCGGATACCGGAATGACCGGGTGCTGGGGGAACGCCTTTTTGATGGCAGATGCGGATGCGTCAGGGAGGTCGATCTTATTTGCGACGATAATGACCGGCAGGTCCCTGCTCTCAATGATCCCGACGAGCATGATATTTACCTGCGTAAACGGGTCGAGGGTGGCGTCGAGCATATAGATGACCCCGTCGATGTCCTCACGAAGCCAGTGCATCGCTTCTGCAACACCTTCTGTTGCTTCCCGGGCACGCTTTACCGCATCATCCTTCTCCATCCCGTATTCGAGGAACTCCTGATAATCGATCTTGGTGGTCACACCCGGTGTGTCCACGATATCAATCGTTACCGTGTTTCCGTTCTGGTTGGAGATGGTAATGCCCTCTTTCCTGCGTGCACGCCGTGTTTCATGCGGAATTTCGCTCACAGGACCCAGTGCGTCACCCGTCCAGTCGCGCACAATTCGGTTTGAGAGCGTGGTTTTTCCGGCGTTTGGCGGGCCGTATATGCCGATTCGTGACTGACGCTTCTTGAAAAATGCATTTAAAAATTTGGAAAGTCGTTTTTTCGTCCGTATAAAAAGATTCATATGTCCCTCCTGAAAGCAGAATATTCGTAATCAGGTATCTGTTTACCTGATAATATAGATTTATTCTTGCACGTGGGAAACCAGAACAAATTATCCTGGCTGATGTGTGCAGGTTCACTATTCTTTTATACGAATACGGCATAATAGCCCATTATACCAAATCTGCCTCATTTTTTGGAGCAGAAAAAATGGTGATCTGAGTGAGTGATAACAGGATGAACCAAATGCGGTTTGAAACACGTATCCTTCTGAAAGAAGTGATCAGGTTTCGTCCCACAATAATAGACTCGGAATCAACGGTTGCACATGCCGCTGAAAAGATGTGCCGTGACGAAGTCGGCAGTTGTATTGTGCTGAAAAAGAACGCACCTGTGGGTATCGTCACTGAACAGGATATCAACTGCAAAGTTGTTGCAAAAAACAGAGTGCCGGGTGAAGTGCATGTCCATGAAGTGATGAGCACACCCCTGATCACCATCGGCATTGATAAGACCATCGAGGATGCCGCAAACGTCATGATGAAAAATAAGGTCCGGAGAATTCCCGTTGTCGAGAATTCACGGGTCGTTGGCATCGTCACCGTGCGTGACATCCTCGCGGTGTCCAATGAAATGAACGGGATCATGTCCAGCCTTATCGAGATAAACCGGTATGATGAGCTGGTGGACGGCATCTGTGACGAATGTGGCTGTATGTCTGATGACCTCGTGAACGTTGACGGAAACATGCTCTGTCCCGCCTGTCGGGGAGAGGATGAACCGTTATGATGGTCGCACGGGACCTGATGCGGGAAATTCCCGTCGTGTACCCGGATGATCTGGTCACAAAAGCACGAAAATATCTTCGCGAGGATTCGTTCCGGGAGATATTTGTCAGGGACAAAAACGGGTGTCTTGCAGGTTACATTACGATATCGGATGTTATTCGTGTCAATGACACAAAATCAAATCTGGAGATTCAGACCTTTCTGCGCGAGGCACCTGGTGTCTGTGCTGACGCCTCCGTTGAGGACACACTTGCGCAGATCAAATCCGCGGAGACAGACAGTGTCGCGGTCTCTTCGCATACCGGAGAGCTGATCGGGGCAGTGCAGCTTGCTGCACTCTTCCCGGTCATTATGTCACGGCAGCATCCGGACGGGCTGGTGAGTGACTACATGGCAACACCTGTTGTGACCTGCGGGAAGGACTGTCCGCTCCATGAGGTCTATTCCGTCATTACCGAAAGCGGCTATGATGCCCTTCCGGTTGAAGAGGAGGGTCGTCTTGTGGGCATGATCTCCCGCACAGACCTGATCGCCCACGGCCATATACGCCGGTCAATTGAAGCAAAACATAAAACGCCGGTTGAATATGTCATGGTTACCCCTGCCATTATTGCGTTCAAAACCGATACCATAGGGGATGCAGCCCAGGCAATGATACAGCATGATGTCAGCCGTCTTCCGGTGATCGAACCGGACGGGACGATCGTTGGCATCGTATCACGCCAGGATATTCTAAATGCTCTTGAATTACCGGGAGTCGTACATGCGCAGAAATATGAAGAATACGAAACCAGCAGATGAAATGAGAACCAATCCTGGAAAAATGAATGGACGACCGGTGGAATTCTCCACCAATAAACCGGAACACCCCTCTGAGATTCTTGCAATCGGGACGAGTGATGTATATTCCGTCCCGCAGACGATGCAGATATACCGGGCGGTTGTGACCATGAGTTCGAAGGGGTTTCGCCGGTTGCCGGTGTGCGATGCCGGCACGGGACGACTGCGCGGACTTGTCACGGCAAGTGATGTAGTGGACCTGATGGGCGGCGGGTCACGATATAATCTCGTCACCGGCAGGCATAAGGGAAATATGCTTGCTGCAATCAATGAACCCGTCAAAGAGATCATGTCCACCGACCTTGAAACGGTTCATCCTGCTGATATTCTGCCGGATGTGGTTGACAGGATTGTTGAGACCAGAACCGGAGGACTCCCTATCGTTGATGACCAGGATCTCCTCGTAGGGATCATTACCGAGCGGGATGTGCTGCAGGTGCTCACTTCCTATCAGAGCCAGAGTCGTGTTGAGGATGTCATGACCACGTCACTGCGTGTCATCGGTCCTGACGAAACCATCGAGGGTGCCGGACGGGAGATGACGCGGCGCAATTTCAGGCGTCTGCCGGTGGTGAGCAATGATGTGCTCTTTGGCATTGTGACGGCAATGGACATCATGAAATATGTCGGGGACGGCACGATATTTACGAATATGACCACCGGTTCGACGGATGAGGTGCTCGGCATCTCGGTACGCACGCTCATGAAAGGAGAACTCCTGACGACCACCCCGCTGGAAAATATCGGGGATGCGGCACGCTACATGCTTGCAAAAGGGGTGGGTGCCCTGCCGGTTATCGAAGATTCACGACTGGTTGGTATCATCACCGAGTATGACATGGTGTGTGCTCTCCGCAATGAACTTTAAATACAGTTTCGGTGTCGGAATACGTAAGGATAAATATCATCTGAGGTAAAAGAACCGAATAGAAATGGTGTTTTTTGGCATCCTTCCTCTGTGGAACACGAAAGATGCCTGATGAATCGGTCAGTGAATAATGAGCCTATATCCTGCGTGGATACGCAGGATGCTGAATAGATATATGTATCCAGGAAGTGGCAAAATGAGTCAGGAAATATTTGTCAAAGATGTAATGTCCAAGTCAATTACCATTGCAAAATCTGCTCCGATAACTGAGGCACTCGACAAGATGCTTGCAGACGGGGTGGACCCGCTGATCGTAACCAATAACGGATCAGTGATGGGAACCATCTCCCGGGCAGCGATTGCGGAAACACTTGGCAGCAAAAAAACATCCACTCTGCCACCAACAAAGATCCGTGTGGCAAACACAACGGATGAAAATTTCACATCCGTATATGGCGACGAAGAGGCCGATATCCTCATTCCTCTTCTCCAGGAATATAAATTGGTGGTTGTACTCGACGATGAGCACAAACTTATCGGAAAGGTGGATGCAACTGATCTCCTGAAGGCAATGGTGCCGGATACCACAACAGAGAATCTGATCCAGAAAGCGCCTGTTATCGGGCAGGATGAACGTGTCATCCACCTTCGCAGGCGTATGCTTGATGAGAATGTGACAAAATTCGTTGTTATGGATGATGGTGCTATTGTGGGAATTGTCACAGAAACTGATGTAGCACGCGCAATGCGTGATTTCAGGACCCATGTTGATGGGAAACACCAGGACAATCAGATCAAAAATCTGTTTGTCGGCGACATTATGACTGCACCGGCCCTTTCTCTTGACGAGACGACTGCGGTTTCCGAATTTGTCGATTTGATTGTAACGAAGGGAATCAGTTCTGTTCCTGTCACAAAGGATGGAAAACTCAGCGGACTGATCTCAAAAGAGTCAATGCTTATCGCATTATAAATCTCCCTTTTTTTCCGGATGAGCTTATATTTTCTGCAGGCCATTTATTATAGGTACAATGGAACCAATCACTCCGGTAGTGCCCGTGCCTGATGTGGACGTATTGCTCACAGGCATGGGATCAGGTGGTTTTCAGGGGCGGCGACTGGGCGAATCGCTGCACCTATGGAAGAGGATGATCGAGGACCCGGAATGCACGATATTCCTCGGACTCTCCGGTGCCATGATTCCCGCTGGGATGCAGGCATGTCTCACGGAACTGGTCCGGCGGAGGTATGTGGATGTGATCGTCTCGACCGGGGCGAATGTCTTTCATGATATGTGCGAACATGTGGGCGTGCGTCATTACCGCGGGCACCACCATGTAGACGATTCGGAGTTGTTCGGGAAGGGAATTGACCGGATATATGATGTATTTGCCTATGAGGGTGAATTCCGGGGGGTTGACCGGCAGATTGCCGCGTATGCCACGTCCATTTCGCCGTATTCCGGTTCGTCACGGGACTTCATCGAACGCCTGACCGGTCATCTGCAGCATGGTGCGCCCGATGGTGCGTCCCTCGTCTCTGCCTGTAGGGAAGCGGGCGTCCCCATCTTTGTTCCCGCACTCTCTGACTCCTCCATCGGCATTGCGCTCGTGATGGCGCGGCGGGACGGGGCGGATATTATGATTGATCACCTGCAGGACGCCTGTGAGATCACACAGATCGTCGAACAGTCGAAGAAGACCGGTGTCGTCTATATCGGCGGCGGGGTGCCCAAGAATTTCATCCAGCAGACGCAGGTCATAGCGTCCATCCGTGACAATGACTGCGGGGGGCATGCCTATGCCGTCCAGTATACGACGGACGCTCCGCACTGGGGTGGTCTTTCCGGGTGCACGTTTGAAGAGGCGGTCAGCTGGGGGAAGGAGTCGGTGGATTCCACGCATGTCCAGGTATTCTGTGATGCGACCATTGCGCTGCCTCTGGTTGTTTCCGGGTTAATTTCGTCGGATACGAAAAGAATCGCGCCGCCGGCACCATTTCAATACCATAACTATTAATACAATTCTTTGCCCATATAGTAAGGTAACATTCATGGAGCAACACCGATTGTTTGTGTTGCGAGTGTCGTAATGATGCGAGATTATCTCTGTTGAGATAGCCAAGCCAGGCATGGCGCGGGGTTGCTAACCCCGTGTCCTTCGGGACTCGAGGGTTCAAATCCCTCTCTCAACGCTTTACAGAGTATATCTCAATAGTGAGGCTGACTGAATGGAAGAACAAGAGATCAACTACTTCGTCAGGATTGAGAACAATGACCTTGACGGTACTAAAGCGGTTCAGATCGCACTGACCGGCCTTCCCGGAATCGGGATGCATACGTCACGTGTGATTTCCAAACTCGCAGATGTCGACCCGCGTGCAACGCTGGGTCTTCTCGATGAGGAACCGGTGGACCGTATTCGCGCAGTTGTCGCGAACTACAAGGAACATGTGCCAACCTGGATGCTTAACAGGCAGAAAGATGTCTATTCCGGAGAGCCTAAACAGCTTCTCGGTTCAGACTTGAGAATGGCAATAGAGGACGACGTCAACCGGATGCGTAAGATTCGCAGTTACCGGGGTATTCGTCACGAAACCGGCCAGAAAGTGCGCGGACAGCGTACAAAATCGACAGGTCGTACCGGCACCACCGTTGGTGTAAGAAGGAAGAAGAGCTGAGGTTTGCAGTATGGGTTATCCAGGAAAGAACCACAAAACATATGAAACTCCAAAGCGGCGCTTTGAAAAGAGCCGTATTGAGGACGAAAACCGGCTGGTTATTGAGTACGGTCTCCGGAACAAACGTGAACTCTGGAAGACACGCAGTACTCTGAGGAACTATCGCCGTGCTGCACGTGAACTTCTTGCTCTGAAGTCTTCATCAACGAATGAAGTGCTGATTGCACGTAAAGAGGAAGAGCTTCTCGGTCACCTGTACCGGTATGGATTACTCGGTGAAAACGCAGGTATCAGCGACGTTCTTGCAATGAAAGCTGAGAACCCTCTTGAACGCCGTCTCCAGACGATGGTGTACCGGCAGGGTCTTGCACGCTCACCTAAGCAGGCACGTCAGTTTATCACACACGGGCACATCGCCGTCGGCGGTAGAAAGGTAACGATCCCCGGATACCACGTAAAGCGTGGCGAAGATGCAGGAATTGCATACTACGGGCCGTCCCCGCTGACAAAGGATGTTCACCCCGAGCGTGAGCGCATCATGAAAGGAGGACGTCAGTAATGGCAGCATCTGATGAGAAGTGGGGCGTCGCACATATCTACGCTTCATTCAATAACACTGTCATCACCGTTACCGACCTCTCCGGCGCTGAGACCGTAACAAAGTCCAGTGGTGGAATGGTTGTTAAGCAGGCGAGGAATGAAAGTTCACCGTATGCCGCAATGCAGATGGCAACGAACGTTGCACAGCAGGCAAAAGAGAAGGGTATTGTTGGTGTCCACGTAAAGGTCCGTGCACCCGGTCGCGGGAAGCAGCGCAGTCCGGGACCCGGTGCCCAGGCAGCGATTCGTGCACTTGCCCGTGCAGGTATGCGTATCGGACGTATTGAGGATGTCACCCCTGTGCCCCATGACAGCATTCGTGCCAAAGGTGGAAGAAGGGGCAGGAGAGTCTGACTGATGCAGATTTCATTCAGCAGGTTTGATGATAACGTCGCCCGATTTGTCATTTCAGGTTTCTCGTCTGCATTTGTAAATGCACTCCGGAGGACAATGATCGGGGAGGTTCCGACCCTTGCTATCGAAGATGTGCTTATATATGACAATAGCAGTGCACTCTTCGATGAGATGCTTGCCCACCGTCTGGGGTTAATCCCCCTGAAGACAGACCTTGATGAATATGTATTCACGAAGGACTGTTCCTGTGACGGCGAGGGCTGTTCGGCATGCACATCAGTATATACGCTGAGTGTGGAAGGGCCGAAGGTCGTATACTCCCGAGATCTGATTCCTCAGAACCCATTGGCTACACCTGTCGAGGAGGATATTCCTCTGGTAAAACTTGAACGTGACCAGAAGGTTGTCCTGGAGGCCCGTGCGGTGCTGGGACGGGGGACTGAACATGCCAAATGGCAACCAACACTTGCCTGTGGATATAAGGCGTATCCGCGTATTACATTCGACAGCAAGTGTGATGGTTGCGGCATGTGTGTGGATGAATGTCCACGAAATGTGCTTGAAATAAAGGGAAACAGCGCAGCAGTCGTTGAAGGGAAAATCGAAGACTGCTCACTCTGTAAGCTGTGTGAAAGAATCTGTATCGCAAATGCCGATACCTGGGACAGCCCTGCCATCTCTATCGGAACAGAGGATGATGTGTTCATCTTTGTGGTAGAGAGTGACGGTTCACTTCCGGTACGAAAGATTCTGACACAAGCGGCAAAAGAGATTCAGACGAAATCTGACAGCCTGGTGGATGTTCTGTGTGATATATCCGGAGGGAATGGAAATGACTAAAACAATCATGAAGACAAATCCGCGTTATTCTGCCCTGATATCTACATTGAAGGAGACATCCCGGGCAAATGATGCAAATGTCTGGCGCGAGATTGCAAAGCGGCTGGAATCACCCAGCAACAACTACGCTGAGGTAAACATCAGCAAGATCAACCGGTATGCGCAGGATGGCGATACCGTCCTCGTTCCCGGGAAGGTCCTCGGGAGTGGGGTGCTGAGTCAGAAGGTATCTGTTGCTGCAATCAAATTCAGCGACGCAGCAGAGCAGAAGATCACTGGTGCTGACGGTGTCTGTATGACAATCGAGGAACTTGTCAGGCAGAATCCGGAAGGCAAAAAGGTAAAAATTCTGAGGTGAGGTGCATGGTTACAATTATTGATGCAACAGGACTTCGCCTGGGACGGCTTGCCAGTATTGTTGCAAAACGGTCTCTTGAGGGAGAGGAAATTGCCATTGTCAATGCAGAGCAGTGTGTGGTTTCCGGAGGAAAGGCCCGTATCCTGGCTGATTACGACCACAAGAGGAAGCGTGGCTCCCGTGAGGGCGGTCCGTTCTATCCACGGCGTCCCGATCACATCCTGAAGCGGACGATCCGGGGTATGGTCCCCTACAAGCGCAAGCGCGGTGCAGAGGCACTTCGTCGTGTGATGGTGCACGTGGGCATTCCGGAGGAATTCGTTGGAGCTGAACTGGAGATTCTTGATGAGGCACACATCGACGGACTTTCAACCCCGAAGTTTGTGACTCTCGGTGAGATCAGCACGATACTCGGTGCAAAATTCTGAGTGGTGATATCAGATGACGAAAGTAATTAATACAAGCGGAAAGCGGAAAACTGCGATTGCACGTGCGACCCTTCGTGAAGGGAACGGGCGTGTACGCATTAATTCTGTACCCCTTGAGATCTACGGCACTGAGATGCTCAGAATGAAAGTGTCTGAGCCACTTCTCCTTGTTCCGGGTGTTCTCGATAATGTCGATGTCTCTATCGATGTCAGGGGCGGCGGATTTATGGGACAGGCTGAAGCGGCACGGACCGCTCTTGCCCGTGGAATTGTGACGTGGAGTAATGATCCAAAGATTAAGGATACATACCTTGGGTATGACCGTACTCTCCTGGTCAATGACTCGCGCCAGAAAGAAGCAAAGAAGCCACATGGCCGTGGTGCACGTGCGAAATTCCAAAAGTCTTATCGTTAGATAACATCAATAGATATAGAGATCGTTTGCATGATTCCGATTCGATGTTTTACCTGTGGAAAAGTCATTTCGACGTCCTGGGAAGAGTACAGGCAGAGGCAGAGTGCAGGCGAGGATCCTAAAGTGATCCTCGACGATCTCGGACTTTCGCGCTACTGTTGTAGGCGTATGCTTCTGGCACACAAAGAGATTATTGATGATCTCAATCCGTATCAATGAGAGAATATACCATGCGGGGTCGTGGGGTAGCCTGGAATCCTATGGCGTTCGGGATGCTGTAACCTGAGTTCGAATCTCAGCGACCCCATTTTTGATTATTTTTCTGGAGACAACATGACATCAGACAACGTGGAAACGTTTACCCGCTATGAAAAGGCTCGTATTGTGGGTGCGCGTTCACTGCAGATTTCGATGGGCGCTCCTCTTTTGATAAATACCTCTTCAATCGATCCGCTGGAGATTGCAGATGAGGAATTTAGAAAACAGAAGATCCCTATTACCGTAAAACGGGTGCAGTAACCGTATGGCGCACATTACGAAAATTCAGCTCAGACCAATTCTCGACAGCAGGGGGAACCCGACTGTTGAGGCAGATGTTTTTACCGAAAACGGGTTTGGCAGGGCAGCAGCACCATCCGGTGCCAGCACCGGTATGTATGAAGCCAAAGTCCGTCCCGTACGTGAAGCAATTGAGGATGCCCGTGAAACGGTTCTTCCTGCGCTGTACGGATTTGAGACAACGGATCAGGCTGGATTTGACTATCTCCTCCGTGAAATCGACGGGACTGTTGATTTTTCAACCATTGGTGCGAATGTCGCGGTTGCCCTGTCTCTTGCGAATGCAAAGGCAGCGGCATCCTCGCTTTCTCTGCCACTGTTCCGCTATCTCGGAGGAGCATTTGCAGCGCGCACCCCCTATCCCCTTGGGAACGTCATCGGGGGGGGTGCCCATGCAGCACATGCGACCGATATTCAGGAGTTTCTCGTCGTGCCGACAGGTGCACTCGATGCAGATGAAGCAATTTTTGCCAATGCAGCGGTGCACGCAACGATAAAAGAGCTCCTGGTGTCTGCAGGGAAAGGATGCGGAAAGGGTGACGAGGGTGCATGGGCGCCCAAAATCACTGATATTGAAGCATTTGATCTCGTGCGGGAGGCTGTTGATACCGTCTCTGACGATCTGATGATTGAGATCCGGATGGGTATCGATGTTGCCGCCAGTGAACTCTGGAATGACGGAGTGTACAGGTATCGTGACGCAGAACGCAGCACGGAAGATCAGGTGGCCTATATGGCTGAACTGGTTGACCGCTACGATCTTGCGTATGTGGAAGATCCTATGGTAGAGGAGGATTTTGAAGGATTCTCCGCGTTGACCGATCAGGTGGGTGATGGCTGCCTGGTCTGCGGAGATGACCTCTACGTCACGAACGTTGAGCGTATTGAGACGGGTATTGACACCCGTGCGACAAACTGTGTCTTAATCAAGCCAAATCAGATTGGCACGCTCTCTGACACCTTTGAAGCCATCCGCATGGCACATGCCTGCGGCATGGAGACGGTGATGAGTCACCGGTCAGGGGAGACAACCGATGAGACCATTGCTCATCTTGCAACCGCCTTTGAGTGTATCTACCTCAAGACGGGTGTTGTGGGAGGAGAGCGTATCGCAAAACTCAACGAACTCGTGAGAATTGAAGAGATGATACAATGAATTCAAATGAAATAGAAATTGAACTGAAAGAATCACTCGTCCCTGTGGAGGAGTACCTGGCTGCGGGAGTACACATCGGAACGCAGCAGAAGAGCAAGGACATGAAGAAATTCATCTACCGTGTACGCGGAGATGGTCTGTACATTCTTGATATCCAGGAAACCGACGGCAGAATCAAGACTGCTGCTGAGTTCATTGCAAAGTACGACGCTGCAAAGGTGCTTGTCGTTACTTCACGCCAGTACGGTCAGTACCCGGCAAAGAAGTTCGCAACCGCGATCGGCGGAACCTACAAGGTCGGCAGGTTCATTCCGGGCATGCTGACAAACCAGAACATTCCGAACTATATCGAACCGGATGTTGTTGTCGTGACAGATCCGATTGGTGATGCACAGGCAATCAAAGAGGCAGTCCAGAGCGGGATCCCTGTTGTTGCACTCTGCGATACCAACAATATGACTAAATACATTGACCTCGTTATACCGACGAATAACAAAGGTCGTAAAGCACTCTCAATGGTATACTACCTCCTGACACGCGAAGTGATGAAGGCACGCGGGCTTGCCACTTCACTCACCCAGGAAGACTTTGAGATTGAGCTCTAAGACGTTTGAATAACGGAGATGGAGGGATGATTTACGGCTCTCAGGAGACCTACGCTTGCGGGCATCTGGTACCCCGGTGACCCCGAATCCCTCTCTTCATTATTTGCGTCTCTTTTTTTGCATGCATCAGGGGAACCTGGCGCATATGGCGTTGTTGTGCCCCACGCGGGCTATCTGTATTCCGGCCAGGTGATGGCATCGTCCTATTCCTGTATTGATCCGGATTTTTCGGGCACCTTTCTCGTGATTGCGCCGAGTCATCGTGGACTGGGTCCCTGTACGTCAGACCTTGACTGGGGTACGCCGCTTGGCACGGTTTCCTGTGACTCCGACTGTGCACACGCGCTGGGAATTCCCCTCTCGAACCAGGCGATGGAGGTCGAAGAAAATTCCCTGGAACTCCAGATGCCGTTTATCAGATACCGGTTTCCGGATGCCCGTGTGGTGCCGGTGCTGATGGGTTCTCAGGGATTTGCACACGCGCAGTCGCTTGCAAACCAGATCTGGAATGCGATCGGTCCCGATGCACCGAATATACGTATCATTGCGTCGAGCGATTTTTCCCATTATGTGCCGGCCGATGTTGCGGTGCAGAATGACACCTATGCAATCGGTGCTCTCTCGGATCTGGATATCAGTTCTTTTTATCAGAGACTGGGTGAATATAATGTAAGCGCATGTGGATACGGGCCGATTGCAGTGATGGCAATGCTCGCCCGTCGCATGGGGGCAACGAGCGGAAAATTAATACAATATATGACCAGCGGAGACACAACCGGTGACTATTCACAGGTTGTTGGATACGCATCAATAGCGGCGGTATAAGTTTGGCAGTATGGAGTGCACCTGGCAAGGTGTTTTTATTTGGAGAGCATGCGGTTGTATACGGCAAGCCAGGTATCGCAATGGCGATTAAACCGCGTGTGTATGTGACCGTGCGAAAGACACGGCACCCGCCACGGGTCAAGTCTCCCTATCTCGAGAAATGTTTTGAAGAGATGGGGGTCAATGGGAGCGTCTATATTCATTCCCAGCTGCCCAGTTCATCCGGACTCGGGTCGTCAGCAGCAGTGACGGTGGCAACGCTTTCGGCCATCAATGATGAGTTTAATCTGGGATACAAAAAACCGGACATTGCATCCATGGCCCATTCTGTGGAAAAAAGTGTGCAGAAGGGGCGTGCGAGTCCGACTGATACGTATGTTTCCACTTTTGGCGGGGTGCTCCTCATTCAGGGAGACGTCAAACGGCGACTGGTTCCGGAAGATTTCCATCTCGTGATCGGCAATACCATGGTCTCGCATTCAACGGCACGGATGGTGGAACAGGTCAGTACATTCCGTGCGACAGACCCGGATATCGTGAACCCGATCTTGGATGCAATTGAAGCGGTCACCCTGCGTTCGCTGCATGTATTCCACGACCAGCGTGCGCTGGGGAAGTATATGGATATCAATCATGAGCTGTTAGAGGCGCTGGGTGTCGGCCATCCTGCACTGACGAGACTCGTGACAGCAGCACGTGCTGCAGGTGCGTATGGCGCAAAAATCACCGGGGCAGGCGGCGGCGGTTCGATGGTTGCGCTCTGTCCAAAACGTTCAAAATCAAAAATAGCCGGTGCAATCGAGGGGTGCGATGGCCGGGCAATTATTACCACAATCGATAATGAAGGTGTACGAAAGGAGAAAGATGATGAAAGAAACCGTACTGATAAAACTGGGCGGTAGTGTCATCACCGATAAGAGCGGTGACTGTACTGTCAATACCAATACTCTCGAACAGATATCACGGGTCATTTCCAGCCACCCGGATACACAGTTTATCATTGTTCATGGCGCGGGTTCATGCGGCCATCCGGAGGCCAAACGCCATCATCTTGATAAAGGTTTAGATACAAATAATAGATCAGGTATATTTATCACGCACAGGGCAGTTGTCAAACTGAACAGTGCGGTGGTAAACGCGCTTCGTGCCAACGGAGTGGAGGCAGTAGGCATCCACCCGCTTGATGCATGTACCGCGAAAAACGGACGTCTGGAATCATTCAATCATCAGCCACTCGGAATGCTGGTGAATCATGGGATCATACCTGTTCTCCACGGCGATGTGGTAATGGACAGTGTACGGGGTGCCTGTATCGTATCCGGTGATCAACTGGTGCGTGCCATCCCCTCAAAAGTACATGTCGATCGTATCGGGCTTGCTACAGATGTGGCGGGAGTGCTCAGAGACGATATGGTAGTCCCCCTGATTACCCGGGAAACGGTGGCTGACCTTGAAATCGGAGAGTCGGGCAACACGGATGTGACCGGAGGCATGATCGGGAAACTGATGGAGCTTCTGAGTCTGGCAGATGAAGGGACAGAATCAACAATCTTTCATCTCTCCCGACTTGAGGATTTCCTTGACGGGCGCGCACATGGTGGAACCGTGGTTACCGGAAAACGGGTATAGATAGTAGAGAATAGTTCCGCTGCGAAGGAAGGAAAATGCAGTGATCTGAATATTTGCCGATGCGAATATTCGATGCCATCCCCACAGGGGGTATTACCATAAAAGACAGGATGATAACATCCTCCCGAAAAAAGGAACATCTGGATATCTGCTGCAACGAAGACATCACGGCCGGGAGGTCCGGATTTCGTGATGTCCATCTGGTCCATAACGCACTTCCTGAGTGTGATATGGATGCAGTAGACCTGGGTGTGCGATTTTTATCTCATCAGCTGAAGGCACCGATCTTTATCGCTGCAATGACCGGTGGACATCCGGATACGGCAGAGGTAAATGCCACGCTCGCGAGGGCGGCTGAGACGTTCGGCCTTCCCATGGGAGTAGGGTCGCAGCGTGCAGCACTGGAAAATCCGGAGATGGAAGGGAGCTTTACGGTCGTGCGTGAATACGCACCCCATGCATTCCTCTGCGGAAATCTGGGCATTATTCAGCTGCGTGATAAGGGAGCTGAATGGGCGGACAAAGCCGTCGAGATGATCGATGCACAGGCACTGTGCATACACCTGAACCCTCTTCAGGAGGCAATCCAGCCGGAAGGTGACCATGATACGACCGGGTGTCTTGCTGCCCTGCAGGAACTCTGTTCGTCCTGTAAATATCCGGTCATTGTGAAAGAGACCGGATGCGGGATCTCACGTGAATGTGCACGTCAGGTGTTTGCGGCAGGTGCGTCTGCAGTGGATGTGGGCGGACTGGGCGGCACGTCATGGGCTGCTGTGGAACAGTACCGTGCACAGAATCCCATGCAGGAGGCACTTGGCCGGCATTTTTCCGACTGGGGCATCCCCACTGCCGTTAGTGTCCGGGAGGCCGCACAGGCAGGTGGTCCGCTGATTGCAACCGGCGGACTTCATTCGGGAACAGACATTGCAAAGGCCATCTCCCTGGGAGCGAGTCTTGGTGGTATGGCACTGGCCCTTCTCCGTCCGGCAATGGAAGGATATCAGAGTCTGTATGAAAAAATCGAGCAGATACAGACGGAAATACGGGTGGCATGTTATCTTACCGGGTCAAAAAATCCCGCTGCATTACCAAATGTACGAAAATATGTTACCGGAATAACGAGCGAAATGATGCAATATGAAGAATAAAATGGATGTTGAAATAATCGCTGTCGGCGGATATAATGAAGTCGGCAGAAATATGACCGCAGTACGCTGCGGCAAGGAGATCGTCATTTTTGATATGGGTCTCCGCCTTGACCAGATCATGATTCATGAGGATGCAGAGGTTGAAAACCTTCATTCTCTTGATTTAATCGAGATGAAGGCAATCCCTGACGATACGATCATGAATACGGTGGAGGGCAGTGTTAAGGCCATTGTCTGTACGCACGGTCACCTGGACCATATTGGTGCCCTGCCGAAACTGGCACACCGCTATGATGCCCCGATCATCGGGACGCCCTACACCGCAGCACTCATTCGTCAGCAGATCGAAGGGGAAAAGCGGTTTGTGGTGAATAACCCGGTCTTTGAACTTCCGGCAGGAAAGAAATACCGGTATGAAATATCCCAGCATCTCTCCCTTGAGTTTATCACCGTGCAGCATTCGATCATTGATACGGCGATGGCGGTGCTGCACACGCCCCGTGGCGCGATTGTATATGCACTTGATTTCAAGCTGGACCGGACGCCTGTACTTGGTGATCCCCCAAACATTGCACGTATGCGTGAAGTCGGAAAAGAGGGAGTGCTTGCACTTATTACAGAGAGTGTAAATGTGAACATGCCCGGGCGCTGCCCCAGCGAACGCATTGCCCAGCGGCTTGTGCGGGATGTCATGACCTGCTATGAGGATGAAAAGTCTGCGATGTTAGTGGGTTCTTTCGCCTCCAATATTGCACGGGTGAAGATGATTGCAGAATGTGCCCATGAAATCGGACGAAAACCGGTTCTTCTTGGTCGTTCCATGGAGCGGTATTCATCAACGGCAGAACAGATGAAACTGGTCGGGTTCCCGAAGGGGATGACCATGCGGGGCAACCGCCGTACGGTGGACAAGATGTTCCGCACGATCATGAAAGAGGGGAAGGACAAGTATGTCCCTATTGTCACCGGCAGTCAGGGTGAACCCGGTGCAATTCTGACCCGTGTTGCCGGAGGGCAGACGCCGTTTAAGATTGAGAAGGGAGACAAGATCCTCTACAGTGCAAAGGTCATTCCCAATCCAATGAATTATGGACAGCGTCATACACAGGAAGTGCTTCTCCGTATGAAAGGTGCACGGCTCTTTTCTGATCTTCATGTCAGTGGGCATGCATATCGTGAAGAACATTATGAAGTGCTGCATCTGTTAAACCCGCAGCATGTTATCCCGGCTCACGGTGATATCGATATGACCGGAGGATATCTGAAACTGGCAGAAGACTGTGGGTATACTCTGAACAATGATGCCCATCTTATGAGAAACGGGCAGAGAATTCTGATAAATTAGGTGAAAATAGAATGGATCTTGGTGCATATCTGGAAGGTGTTGCGGAACAGATTGATATCGTTCTGGACCGTGAATTCGGCACATTGCCGGGACAACTGAACAAGGCGAGCGCTCATCTCCTTCTTGCCGGAGGGAAGCGCCTTCGGCCTGCAGTGGTCATGCTTGCTGCAGATCTGGTTGAAAAGGGAAAGGCACAGGACATCCTTCCTGCCGCACTGGCACTTGAAGTAACCCATACCTTCACCCTCGTCCATGACGATATCATGGACGGCGATGCGGTCCGCCGCGGTGTGCCGACGGTGCATACCAAATGGGACGAGCCAACGGCCATTCTCGCGGGAGATGTACTTTATGCACATGCGTTTGAGCTGATTTGTGCGGCGATTGCGTCCGACGTCTCAAAGGTGCGTTCGGTGAACGCCCTTGCGAAGGCATGTGCAGACCTCTGTGAAGGGCAGCACATGGATATCGATTTCGAAAACAGGAGTGATGTTGACGAGATCGAATATATCGAGATGGTCTCCAAGAAGACCGGGATTCTGTATGCTGCGGCGGCAGCAATCGGCGCAACTCTTGCCGGAGGCAATGTCCAGCAGGCCAATTCACTCTATGAATGGGGATTGAACAGCGGGATTGCATTCCAGATTCAGGATGACCTGATCGACTTGATGGCGGACGCTGCAACGAGCGGTAAGGACCGTGCATCAGACCTGCGGGAAGGAAAACAGACGCTTGTGGCAATTCTTGCGAAAGAACGTGGCATTGATCTGACCAAGTACCGGAAACCAACACTGAGTGATGAAGAGATCGATGAGGCAATCGCACTTCTGGAGGAAGGCGGGGTCATTCGTGACGTCAGAAATGTTGCACTGGACAGGGTCCTTCGGGCGAAAAAGATGCTGGATATCTTCCCGGACTGCGATGAAAAAGAGGGTCTTTTGCAGATTACGGATTATTTTGTTACGCGGGGCAACTAACGTATGGATAGTGATTCCAGAGATTTTCTCTACAAATATGCTCTCCAGAATGCGGTTGCGCACAATAATGTCCCGAAGGCGGGTGCCGTCCTCGGTGCACTGATGGGGAAACACCCCGAACTTCGGCCGCACGCACGGGAATACTCAGCACTCTTAGGTGAAATCCTCGCTGAAATCGGTGCGATGGACCCGGATGCACGCCGTGTTCGTCTGGAAGAGATGGCACCTGAACTCCTGGAAAAAAAGGAGAAGAAGAAGCGGGAGACGGGGCTTCGTGCGCTTGAGAATGTAGGGGACGAGGGTGTTGTGATGCGCTTTGCGCCCAACCCGTCCGGCCCCCTGCATCTCGGCCATTCCCGTGCCGCATACCTGAATGACTATTATATCCGGAAGTATGGCGGGAAATATATCATCCGGATTGAAGATACCGATCCGAAACGGGTGACGGAAGAGAATTACGAGATGCTCCTTGCGGATGTGGAATGGCTCGGTATTACCGTGAGCGAGATTGTCTACCAGAGCGACCGGATGGACATCTACTATTCCTATGCAAAAGAGCTGATCGCTATGGGCGGCGCCTATCTCTGTACCTGTGATTCAGAAGCATTCCGGGACCTCAAGAACAGCAAACAGGAATGCCCATGCAGAAACCGGAGTGTTGAGGAGAACCTCGCGCTCTGGGAAGATATGCTCGCAGGGACGTTTGAGGAAGGGGCGATCACGGTCCGGGTGAAGACTGATATTGCACATCCTGACCCCGCGATGCGTGATTTCTCCATCTTCCGGATTGTGGCACATCCACCGCATCCCCGCTGCGATGCCCGTGTCTACCCGCTGATGAACTTCTCTGTGGCGGTTGACGACCATCTGCTGGGAATGACCCATGTCATCCGGGGGAAAGACCATATCGCAAACACCCGGCGGCAGCAGTACATCTACGATTACTTCGGGTGGGAGCAGCCGACCTATTTCCATTACGGGCGGATGTCCATCGGGGATGTCGTGCTTTCAACGTCTGCGATGAAGGCAGGTATTGCATCAGGGGAATATACGGGCTGGGATGATATTCATCTCGGCACTCTCAAAGCAATTGCCCGCAGGGGTTTTTCACCGGAAGCGGTCAGAAACGCGATGGTGGATATCGGCATTGGGCAGACCGATATCAATTTCTCGTGGGACAATCTGTATGCAGCGAATAAGGCGATCGTTGACCCGATTGCAAACCGGTACTTCTTTGTTCCTGAACCGGTGCTCTGTGAGGTTTCCGGTGCATCCGAGCGGGTTGCAACACCCCTGAAGAACCCCAATGACGAGGCAAAAGGGACACGTGCACTGACGTTTACGGGAGAGATCTATCTTCCGTCGGATGAGCTTTCTGACGGCCGGATGCTCCGGCTCAAGGACCTCTTCAATGTGCGGGTATGCGAGGAGAATGGCGGGTTTTCACTTGTTTATGCCGGTGATTCCCTTGAAGAAGCACGTGCGGAACATGCACAGATTGTCCAGTGGCTCCCAAAGGAGGCGGCAGTGGCATGCACGCTGCACACGCCGGGTGGCATCACCACTGGTGTCTGTGAACCGGATGTCCGCACCGAGGCGGATGCCGTTGTCCAGTTTGAACGGGTCGGGTTTGCACGGATTGACAGTGTCTCTGACACAGATGTTTCCGCGTATTTCGCCCACAAATAATCTTCCCGTTCATCCAAACACTCATCTTTTTTCCCATCCCATATCTGTAGCACTATGCCGAACCTCAATATCGCTGTACTCGGCCCCAAAGGCTATGCAAAAAATATCGGTAAATCCGGAACCGAATCTGATATTACCTTTATCAATCTGAAAAAAGGGGAAGACACCGTTACGATCATCGAACCCTCGCGGTATCCTGACCGGCTTGCCCCCCTGTATTATGCGGTTGCGATGTCTGATTCGGCACTGCTCGTCATCGATGAGATCACGCCGACGCTGGGTGAGATGGTCATCATGCTCGACGTCATGGGTATTCGCTCCGGTGTGATTGTTCTCCGTAACTATCTTGACAAATCACAGATTGCACCCCTGATTCGCGGCACGGTCCTGGAAGAATATGAATATGTGGAGGATGACCCTATTCTTCTTCGTGAACGTTTCCTTGCGATGGCAGCAGAGATCACCTATCCCGACCCGACGCCTGCGACCGGGTTTGTGATGATCGATCATGCCTTCAATGTAAAGGGTATCGGGACCGTTGTCTTGGGAAGTGTGGAGAAAGGCACCATTCATCAGCATGACACGGTCACCGTGCTCCCCGGTGAGATGACCTGTCAGATCCGTTCGATTCAGAAGCATGATGAGGATGCCAAGGAGGCCTATCAGACCGACCGTGTCGGGCTTGCACTGAAGAATATCTCTGCGGATGACCTGGAACGGGGTATGGTGATGACCACTGACATGTCCATTCAGGTGACACAGGAGATCAGCGGCACGGCGCAGGTTGTACGCTTCTGGCCGGAACCACTGCGTGAAGGGCTTGTCGTACATATCGGTCTGTGGACGCAGTTTGTGACCGGCAGGATCACCGCGGTTGAGAATGAGTCCGACTGGCACACATGCTCGGTTACGATTGAACTGGAAAAGGAGATCGCATACCTCCCCGGCGAGCGGGCGGTCATCCACTATCTGGACGGCGGGAAACTCAGGATTGCAGGATCCGTTCTGCTGAACTGATTGTGTGTCAGATCCGGATATCCAAGGATGTCTGGTTCTCTTTCAATTGGTTCATTTTTTGTTTTTGCTTTTCTCCGGTTTTAGGTGTCGATGAATCCTATGCCATTAGTAGAGCGCCCCTATCTTTGTCGGGCACCTCTCAGGAGATATCTTTTCGAAGGCATTGCGGACGGGTGGTAGTGCCAGCAGAAATTATATGTTGATGGAGGATGAATGGTCGTGCGGAGTGCGTGGGCCGATCATGGGTATAATTGGAACACGCTGCCGGGGAAGGGTGCGAAATATATGGTGTTGTGTGAAATTATTGTCAGATGCACGGGGGGGTTCTGGAGGTATCGTGAACGGATAGTACATGCAAATAATTCATTTTTAAAATCAATGATGTTCTTTATATACTATCTGTATCTCGAAGAAAAAATGAGTTTTATCGGGATAAATGCTTCATTTAAAGGCGCCCCTCAGTTTCCTCATGGTATCAAGTGCGTGATGATATCCAATTCTTCTGTTATTGGAAAAGACTGCATAATTTTCCATCAGGTAACGATTGGATCGAATACCATAAAGACATCAAAAAAATATGGTGCACCGGTCATAGGAGATAATGTATTGATCGGGGCCGGTGCGACAATTATCGGAGGAATCAACATAGGTAATAACGTCAGAATTGGTGCGAATTGTTGTGTTTTTGATGATATTCCTGACAATTCTGTCGTTGTCTCAGAAAAACCACGAATATTGCAGAAAAATTCAGTGAACAATACCGATTTTGATGCGTCAGCTCTTTTTCCCTCTACACATTCCTGATGCACAGGCATTTTTGTTGCAGGACTCATCTGTCATCGATCAAAACGGGAAAAATACCGGCGTTAAAAGAAGTGTCATCACACCGACGACAATGGTAAGAGGCAGTCCCGTTCTGATGTAATCCCGGGTGGAGTATCCGCCCGGGCCAAAGACCATCATATTCGTTTGGTATCCGGCAGGGTTGATGAAGGCATAGGAGCATCCCAGCATGAGAACGATGACAAACGGCATGAAACTCACGCCGATATCTGCTGCGAGATTGATTGCTATCGGAAACATAAACGCAGCGGCGGCAGGATTGGTGATCACATTCGTCATGACAATTGCGCCGATGAAGATGGCCGTTAATGCCAGGTACGGGTTTGTGCCGCTTGCCATCCCGATTGCGGATGCGATGGCACCGGAAAGCCCTGTCTGTGTTACTGCCGACTCAAGCCCGATTGCACAGGCGAGAATGATGATGGTCGGCATATCGATGCTCTTTACGGCATGCACGATATCCATGCACCCCGTCAACACCATCGCAAAGACCGCAAGGAGTGCAGCATTGATCAGGGGGAGCCATTGGAGAGCGACGGTTGCAACCATGCACATCGTAATGACCGTTGCGACAATGGCACGGTCGGTCCGTTTGATATGAAATCCTCTCAACCTGCGTATCAGTTTGAACCACTGTTCATTGCGGTTTTCGTAGAAGAAGGCATCCTGCACTTCAAGAATGGCATTATCTCCGGGGCGGATGACGGTATCGCCGTTTGTAGTGCCTACCGGTTTTCCCCCCCGTGATATGGCAACAAGGTTGCCGCCGAAGAGGGACGTCTTAGCCGCGTGAATCTGTGCAACCGCTCTCCCGACGGCGGGGTTGTGGGGGGAGATGACGACTTCCACCAGATGGTGCAGGTGACGGTCGCTGCTGAGTTCAAAGGTCTGATCTGCGGTACGGAGGCCGATTCGGGACCAGAGATGAGGGAGGGTGTCGGTATGTGCCCAGAAGGTGATACGGTCCCCTTCCTGCAACCGGAGGTCGTCTGTCACCGTGAGGGGCCCTGTCCCGGGCCGTTCGATCGCTTTGATCTCAAATCCAACCGGCCGGGCAAACCCCACCTCTTCGAGTGTTTTGCCGTGCATACGTTCCGATTTTTCAACGATAAAGGTGGCTTCATAGAGTCGTCTGGAAGGAAGGGTGCCATTAGCCGGTTCCGGTGTTCCGGGGAGCAGGCGGGGTGCCACGAGGATGATGAACAGGATGCCGATGATCGCAACCGGTGCTGCGACCGGTGTGGGGGTAAACATGCCGATCTCCTGGATCTGCAGTGACCCGGTATGGTCCTGGGCGAGGTATTCGGTGACCAGTCCTGCGATGATCAGGTTCGTTGATGTCCCGATCAGCGTGGTAGCACCCCCAAGAATCGATGCAAAACTGAGGGGGATGTACACCTTCGATGACGGGAGTCCCAGTGTACGGGTGATATCCCGGATCACGGGAACCATCATGGCAACGAGAGGGGTGTTGTTGAGAAAGGCACTGCCTGCACCGATGGGGAAAAGAATACGTACCAATGTCTCGTTGAGGGTGCGGGGAAACCCCGTGAATGTGTCGACAATGATAATGATGGCCCCGGTGGAATACATGCCATAGGCAACCATGAAGAGAACTGCTACAGAGAGCACACCCACGTTTGAAAATCCCTTCAGGAGCGCGTCGGGTGAAGCAAGCCCGAGCGTCATCGCTGCAGTCAGTGCCCCGAGAAACAGCGCCCATATGGGATATTTCGTCGTGACGAGAAGAGCAAGGAGCACTGCCAGTACTGCCAGGGTTGCATATGCCTCAGGTACCGTATGTCCTTTCTCCTGTTCTATTGATGAGGGGGTGAAATGTCCTCTATTGTTCAGTAGAGACGCATGAGATGATAGCAGTTGCCTTTTTTGTGGGGTGGCAGTTTTTTCGTATCCGTATGAAGGGTTTGCCTGAGATTCATCTCCTGAATAAGTGGCAGAGCAGAGTATGTATGGGCGGTATTATTGGTGGTATCATGGACAGAGTCGTTAGAACCGCAAAGGGCAGGTGGTAATCATTTACCATCTTTCGCGTCTAATACATGGGTATGAGTTCCACACCGTCTGAACTGTCCGTTCAGGATGCATCAAAGAAGAATGCAGGATATTGTGCTGCAGATATGGTTTGCGATGGTATGGTTGTCGGACTGGGGACCGGTTCAACCGTATTCTATGCGATGGAGAGACTGGCTGAAAAGATCAGGGGCGGTATGAAGATTGTCGGAATTCCGACGTCATATCAGGCAGAACGCCGTGCACGGGAATATGGTATCCCTCTTGCGACGCTGCATGATTATACGGAACTGGATATCGCCATTGATGGCGCGGATCAGGTCGATCCGAACGGATATCTGATAAAGGGAAGGGGTGCTGCACAGACGCAGGAGCGCTGTGTTGCAACAGCGGCGCGTCTGTTCGTGGTGGTAGCAGATACAGGCAAACAGACGGAATCGCTTTCAGCACCTGTCCCGGTTGAAGTGATCCCTTCTGCAGCAACCCTTGCAGCGAAACTGCTCAGTGCAATGGGTGGCACCCCTGTTGTCCGTGAGGGAGTGAAAAAAGACGGTCCTGTGATTACCGATTGTGGAAACTGGATCATTGACTGTACCTTTTCTGAAATACCAGACCCAATGGCTCTTGAAACAGAAATCAATAATATTCCGGGAGTGCTCTCCTGTGGAATATTTGCGGAATTTACGGGAAAATCAAAAATAGTTATTGGAAATCGGGAATCTGCTGAAATCCTGTTATTTTGAGACAATCTGCTGATTCTGGAGGTGAACCCGGATCTTCTGGATCAGCTTCAACTGATTTTCCACTTCTTCACGTTTATTTTTCTCAATGATATCCATAATGTCGGTGATTGGTTTAGACAGGCGGTATATCTTTACTGGTCTTCCTTTGCTTTCTGCTTTTGATTCCCGGCTTTCAATCCATTCGTTCTCTTTGAGGGTGCGCATCGCAATACTGACTTCCGGCTGGCGAAGGTCAGTACTTCGTTCAATCTCCCGTGAGGTTGCTTCTTCTGTCATCGCAAGATAAATGAGAACCTTGGCAACATTTCGTTTTAACCCGATATCGGTAAGAAGATTTGAAAATTCTTCGTCTTCTTCGGTGAAGACCATTACTTTTTCCATTCTCATATTTGTCACCGAGAATACAACTTTAATTATTCAAAATACTATAAATACATTGTTGTATGTATCATTGTGATAAATATTTAAAAAAATAAATTTTAAAAAGGAATGGGTATTAGATGAGACCAAGATTTGTCAGGTCGGATAAAATTTTATTGACAGCCTCTTTTGCATCGTTCGGCTGTTTTCCTCCGGTAATAATCAGTTTGCCCGATCCGAAGAGGAGGACGACGACCTTTGGTTCTTCAAGACGATAGACCAGTCCGGGGAACTGTTCCGGTTCATATTCAATCCGGTCAAGATTGAATCCGACGGCAATCTTGTTCAGGTTGATGGGGGTTCCAAGGTCTGCGGATGTAACAATATTCTGAATTTTATATTCAAGTTCATCTGCAATATCGATCTTCAGTTCACGCAGGCGGTTGCCGAGGATTTCAAGACCCCGTGAAAGACTGTCCACACTCTTTGCACCGGTCAGAACGACCTTTCCCGAGCCAAAAACAAGCGCTGCGATCTTTGGGTCCTGCATCCGGAGAACAACACCGGGGAATCGTTTTTTATTATATTCAGCGTCCTTAATCTGAGACGAAATAATCTGGAGATCAAGAGATTCTGCGACCTTCGCAGATGCTACAATGTTCTCTATTTTGAGAGAGTCCTCTGGATTACTCTTCATGTATGATATAAAAGGATTTAAAAAGTATATAAATGGTTGCCTGATTACTCGTCCAGTGTCGAGATATCCCCCGGATCGATTCCCATTTCCTGCGCTTTGAGTACACGACGCATAATTTTCCCGCTTCTGGTCTTCGGGAGTGAGTCCACAAATTCGATCTCCGAGGGTACAGCAATCGGGCCAAGTGTCTGTCTCACATGATACTTGAGGTCATGAATGAGTTTTTCATTCACCTTTTTCCCTTCAATGAGGATGACAAACACCTTCAGCAGATTCCCTTTCACGGGGTCAGGTTTTCCGATGGCTGCTGCTTCTGCAACAGCGTGGTGCGAGATGAGGGCACTCTCCACTTCAGCCGTTCCGATATTGTGTCCGCTGACAATGATCAGGTCGTCAGATCGGCCAAGGATCATGATGTAGCCGTCCTCATCCTTTATCGCGAGGTCGTTTGTGCTGTAATACTGGTGGTTTCCTGCATTCCAGTATGTCAGGTAGCGTTCCTCATCGTTATGGACACGGCGCATCATCGACGGCCAGGGGGCTGTGATTGCGAGATAGCCCGCCTGATGGGGCGGCACAGGGTTCCCTTCCTTATCGATTACATCTGCCATGATTCCCGGAATGGGTTTGCCTGCATATCCCGGCTTCATCTCTTCTCCGGCAAGGGTGGTGATCATATGGCACCCTGTCTCTGTCTGCCACCAGGTATCGATGATGGGGCATTGCTGTTTGCCGATGACCTTGTAGAACCACTCAAATGCTTCCGGATTGAGCGGTTCTCCGACGGAGGCAAGGATACGCAGCGAACTCAGATCGTATTTATTCGGCCATTCCTCGCCGTAGCGCATAAACATCCGGATCGCCGTCGGCGCGGTATAGAGGACATTTATTCCGTACGATTCGATTAACTGCCACCAGATCCCGACATCGGGGTAGTCGGGGGTGTGTTCCGTCATGAATATGGTCGAACCCAGCAGCAGAGGGCCGTATATGGCATAGGTGTGTCCGGTGATCCATCCGGGGTCTGCCGTACACCAGTAGATGTCGTCATCCTTGACATTGAGCACATACTTGGTGGTGTAATAGGCGCCGACCATATATCCGCCGCATGCGTGGACAATCCCTTTGGGTGCGCCGGTTGTTCCCGATGTATAGAGGATGAAGAGCGTATCTTCTGCATCCATCACTTCAGCGGGGCAGTCTTTCTTCGCATTATGCATGATCTGGTAGAAATCCACTTCAAAATCATCCAGGAGACGGGTAGGTGGGTCCAGGATGCGGAGGACAACGACCCGCTCAACGCTGGGTGCATGAATGAGTGCCTCTTCGACGATCGGCTTTAGGGGAATGCTTTTTCCCCTGCGCATGGATGCGTCAGCGGTGATGACGATTTTTGCATTTGATCCCACAATGCGCTGGTTGAGTGCAGATGCACCATATCCGGCGAACACAACGGTGTGCACCGCTCCAATCCGTGCACATGCAAGCATTGCAATGACCTGTTCGGGCACGGTCGGCATATAGATGCAGACCACGTCCCCTTTTTCGACTCCCAGGTCCTTTAGGGCATTTCCAAACTGCATCACCGCTTTGTACAGACGGTCGTATGTGTAGATTCGTTCGCACCCGTCCTCTCCGCGCCAGAAGAGAGCCACTTTATTCCGGCGGTTGTTTTTCAGGTGCCGCTCGAGGCAGTTGTACGTGATGTTGCATTTTGCATTCAGGAACCATTGCGCGTGGGGATAGTCCCACTCTTTTACCTTATCCCATGGTCTGAACCAGAGAAGGTCTGACGCAATCCGCCTCCAGAAGTCATCCGGGTCTTCCTGGTAATTTGAATATGAGAGAGCGTAGTCTTTGATCCGTGCATCATTTCGGTATTCCGGTGCAGGTTTGTAGACTTTCTGTGCGTGTCCCTGTTGTTGCCTGTTATTTGTCATGATCTGTCACGCTCCGAAACACTAATCAATATATCTTCATTGTTAAAGTCATTTGTTGTAGGGCGGATTCGAATGATTCTACATGATTAACTATTACAAACATATATGTATCATACAGTCCAACAAAATCATAGAAACGTGACGAAGTAGATTTCGTCATTTGTTGAATCGTTTCCCTGTAATTCAGTGCTTTATTCTGATAAGAGAGGATGAAATCAATGAAGGAATGGATGTTAAGTGAAGCAGAAGGGTATGAAATGCTTGGAAAGTATGGTGTGCCCGTCCCTGCGTTTAAGATTGTAACCACTGCAGAAGAAGCAGGAGATGTTGCAGAGAGTATAGGATTTCCTGTTGTGATGAAGATTGTTTCACCACAGATCGTTCACAAGAGTGATTCAGGCGGTGTTGTCACCAGTATCGGGACAAAGGAAGGGGCACAGGCTGCTTTTAACCGTATTGTGACCAGCGTCAAGGAGTATGATCCAAAGGCAAAGATCGAAGGAGTCATCATCGAAGAACAAGCACAGCCCGGTCTTGAACTGATCATCGGCGGAAAGACCGATCCCACATTCGGGAAGGTAATTACCTTTGGAATCGGTGGCACGCTGGTTGAACTGATGAAGGACGTGACCCTCCGTATTCTCCCGGTGACAGAAGATGATGCGAGAGAGATGGTCAAAGAGATCAAGAGTTATCCCCTGATTTCCGGATACCGTGGTTCCAAACCCAAGGATGAAGAGACGCTGGTGCAGGCGATTTTGAATGTCTGCAAGTTCTTTGAGGAGAATGACCAGGTAAAGGAGTTCGATATCAACCCGTTACGTCTCTATGAGTCCGGTGCCTGTGCGGTGGATTCCCGCGTGATCATGGTCGATAAGAAGAGCATCAAGAAAAAGGCAGAACGTCCGGAAGTGCCTCTGGAATACTATAATCCACGGTCTGTCGCTGTCATCGGAGCGTCTGATGATCCCTCAAAGATGGGATATGCGGTGATGCACAATCTGCTCCATTTCCCCGGTCAGCTCTATCCGGTGAACAATAAGCGTGATACGATTCAGGGTCTTACTGCGTATGAAACGATAGGAGATATTCCATCGCCGGTGGATATGGCAGTCATCACGGTGCCTGCGATGTATGTCCCGCAGGTCATCGAAGAATGCGGCCAGAAAGGCGTCAATATCGCTGTCGTCATCACCGCCGGGTTCAAGGAGATGGGAGAGGACGGCAAGGCCCTTGAGGAACGGCTTGTTGCAATCGGGAACAAGTATGGTACACGCATCGTCGGACCAAACTGTCTGGGACTGATTGTGCCGCCCCGCGGGCTTGATACGACCTATGTGCACCAGTCCCCCAAACCGGGTAATATTGCATTCCTCTCACAGAGCGGTGCGATTGTGAATACGGTTGTCGACTGGAGTCTTGCTGAGGATATCGGGTTCTCTGCGGTGGTCTCGGTTGGAAACCAGTCTGACCTGAACTTCTTTGATTACATGCGCTGGGTTGAGCGTGACCCGAATACAAAGGCAATCATCATGTATATCGAAGAGATCAGTGACGGAGAAGCCTTCATGAAGGTCGCAAGTGAGGTCTCGAAGACCAAACCGATCATCGCAATCAAATCCGGTTCATCCGAACGTGGGTCAAAGGCCGCTGCATCACATACCGGATCACTCTCCGGGTCATATGATGTCTATATGGAGGCATTCCGCCGCTCCGGTGTACTTGCCGTCCACACCCTGACAGGAGCGTTCCTCGCAGCAGAGATGCTCTCACACCCCAAGCGGTATCCGAAGGGTTCCCGTGCTGTCATCGTAACGAATGCCGGTGGATTTGCTGTGCTTTCATCTGATTATGCAGAGCGGTATGGTATTGACATCATCGACCTGCCCCAGGAAGTGGTTGATGAACTGGATGAGTTCCTGCCTGAATTCTGGAATAAAGGAAACCCGGTCGACCTGCTTGGTGACGCGTCCGAACAGCGGTTTGAGCAAACATTTGATGTGCTTGCAAAGCATGATGACCTCTGGGATATGTGCTTCCTTGTCGGGTTCCCGAACAATATCCTCTCGTCTGAACAGCTTGCAAATCAGGTCCTGAAGATGTCTGCGAAAACTGAAAAGCGGATTGTCTGTTCCCTTCTGGGTGGAGACTCGATGAACCGCGGCAGAAAGATCCTGCGTGAACATTCAATTCCGAGCTTTGAGGAACTTGATTTCACCTTCAGGGTTATCGGAAGGGTACTCTGGCAGCAGTTCCGTGTTTCGGCACCGGGTCTGCTGTAAAAAAGAAATATTTTTTTTTATTTTAGTCGTATTCGCGCCACGTCTTTTTACACTTCACACAGCGGAAGAACCGTGTCTCGGATTCATCCGCAGACCGAAGCTGTCTGAGCCACCATTCGGCGGTATCGTGGCCGCACTCCGGACATTTTACGGTTATGGTCGGAAGAACAATCATCTCTTCTTCATCATCAACAATGACAATATCCTTATTTTCCATTTTATTGTGAATAGTCATTTTTTCAACGTTTTCACCGGGTTCTTCGGTGTATCCACATCTTTTGCAGCGAAAAAGACCTTCTGATGAGACCATAAGTGATTTACAATGAGGACAGAATTTCATCGTGATAGTATTTGTTGTACCGTCAGATTAAGATATGGAATATGTGCCTTACCAATGCGAATTCAAATTGTGAAAATTATTTGTTGGTATATGTGTAATGAATGGTATAATGCAGGAGATTTTTGTTCTCATATCCTTTATCGCATTTTTTCTGTTTCTTTTCCCAACAGATTTCAGAAAATATTTTGCAATTGTCGGATGGGTAAGTATCATTGGCGTCCTCTTTGCAAAATTCCCGGAGTACATTATTGCAAATAATTTTATGTACCCCGTTGCTGCGTTTCTGGGGATTCCGTTTCTGTTTATTCTCGTTCCGAAACTGCTCCAGGAGAATGAATTCTGCCTCATACTGAGCAGGATGGCAGGTATTGCCTATGTGATATTTGCCCCGTTTATGCTTGTCCCCGCCCTTGCGGACTGGCTGATTGCAGTCAATGTCGAACTGCTGGCAGGGGTATTTACCGCTATCGGGTTCCCCTACGACCTGGTCGACTGGAACATGTTTCTCGCGGACGTGTACCGTGTGGAGATCATCCTCGCATGCACCGGAATTCAGGGGATGGCAATCATGCTGGGCGTTGCCTGGGCGATACCATCGTCTCTCAGGCAAAAAGCACTGTCCTTTCTGGTGGTCGTGCCGGTGATCTTCGTACTGAATATTCTCCGCAATACCTTCATCATCATGGCATATGGCGACCAGTGGTTCCCGTACCTGCCGGAGATTGCATCGAACGGACAGCCCGGCTATGAAAGCTTTTTCTGGGCACACAATTTCGTCGCTGAACTCGGAGCACTGTTTGCCTTCATCGCGGTTGCGTATATGCTCTACCGGATTAACCCGCTTCTGGGAGAAAAAATGGCAGGAATCGTGGATCTGTTTATCCGGGAAATTAAGGGATGGTTCGGTAGAGATAGATGATCCGTTGAATTGCTGAGAGATTTGTGCAGAGAGCGACAATTATTACTGAAATCCATATATATCCGACAACACCCCCGAGGATGAGAATGATCAGGGTTTCCGGGCGGCCAAAGAACCCGACTCCTTCCAGGGGGTCCGCAATTTTCCCGTCTTTTCTGTTATCGTATCCGATTTCTGCATATACGACCGGTTTGATGAAGGTGTTCATCAGGGAGCCGATGATGGCGATTGCAACAATGGTGAAATCCAGTGTATGTGCGGAAAAACCAGCGATGATAACGCTTTGTGATATGATCGCGATGCCGGACATACCGATCCCCAACAGTGCCAGTGCATCGATATATTTGTCGGCGATCCAGTCAAAAACCGCACCAAAATCACTGGATTTATTGTTAATTCGTGCGACACCGCCATCGATGAGATCAAGAATGCCAGACAGAAAGAGCAGGATGCTTCCCGCAAGAAACATCCTGTTTGCGTAGAGGAGGGCACACAGAATGCCCGCCACAATGGCAAGCATGGTGATCTGATTGGGAGTAATTCCTGTCTTTGCACATGCATGTGCAAGAGGATTGAGCATCTTGATTGCACGGGGTCTCAATGCGGTAATATTCATTCGTATATACAGAAATGGGGAATGAAGAGTATAATTCTTTGTTAAAGACTCTGCACCTTATACGGCAGTTCTGCTTCAGTTCCGGTTTCAATTCCAGTTCCATCCATCCCCTGTTTCGGAGACTTTCTAATAATTACATTAATTGCAGATACAGATGAAGAATAGATATACCGGGGTACTATATGGAAAACAACATACGCCGCCCACATGTTCTCATAATGTCAGAGATGACCGTTGATGGGAAACTTACTCTCTGGAAAGGTGCATCAAGTAAGATTCTCATGCAGTACATGGACCCAGAAACAGAGGTGCTGCTTCATAAGACGCGGGCAGAATATGACGCGATTATGGTGGGGTCAAATACCATCCGCATAGATAATTCGATGCTCACGGTCAGACTGGTAGAGGGGACGAATCCGATCCGGGTAATTCCAAACAGGCATGCCGACATTCCTCTTGATTCAAATGTCCTCGGGAGTGACGCACCGACCATCATTGCCATCTCAGAGGACGCTCCTGAAGAACGGGTGGACGCCCTCAAAGAGAAGGGGGTCCATGTGCTTGTCGCGGGAAAGACAGAGATTGACTACGCCCTCCTTCTCACTCAACTCTACGACGAATATCACGTCAAAACGCTGATGGTGGAAGGGGGTCCGACGCTGAATTATTATATGTTTAAGAGTCGTCTGGTTGATGAATTGCGCCTGATCCATCTCCCGTTCATCGTTGGTGGTGCAGATACTCCGTCCCTTGTCGGCGGGATGAAGATTCACTCCGTCGAAGAGATGTTTCACCTGAACCTGAAGAAGCATTATATGTGTGGAACGAATCTGATAACGGAATATGATGTCCGGAACAGATGAGTGAACGGGATGGGTTGGTTAGCAGAGGAAGTCGACAGGATCGAGAAAAAACGCATGCGGCGCGGCTGGTTCAAATATTTTATTCTGGGCGGAGTGAGCGCACTGATTCTTCTCGCTGTTATCATGGTGGCACTCGTGGCATTTTCAGAAGAGTTCACCGTATCCGTCATCCGTGTCGAGGGCACCATTGTTTCCGGCAATGTGAACGGCGCAGGTTTTGCGGGAAGTGAATATATCGGCCGTGAATTACGCGCCGCAGCAGATGACCCGCTGGTGGAAGGCATCGTGCTCCGGGTAAACAGTCCCGGAGGGTCCCCCGCAGCAGCGCAGGAGATCATCCGTGATATCGAATATGCAAAGGAACGAAAGCCCGTCTTTGTTTCTATGGGGGATATCGCAACGTCTGCTGCGTATCATATCAGTTCCCATGCCGATGTGATCTATGCCAATCCCGATACCATGACCGGGAGTATCGGGACCATATGGACGATCTTTGATTACAGCAAATCCCTTGAAGACGAGGGGGTGTCCGTTGATGTGGTCAAGTCCGGTGAAAAAAAGGACATCACATCTCCCTACCGGGGACTGACCGATATGGAACGTGAGTATCTGCAGGAGTTGGTGAACGAGAGTTCAGAGATATTTATCAACGATGTGACCGAACAACGCACGGTTGACCGCTCCATCATTGAGGACGCCCGCCCGATTCGGGGAGATTACGCGAAAACGATCGGACTTGTGGATGAGATGGGCAATCTCTTCGACACGATAAATGCGGTATCGGCATATCCCTGACCAAAAAAAGATTTTTAGATCATCTGCCGGGGATCTGCCTTCATATACTCCCTGCAGATGGTCGTTGCATACTGCCCGGGCCCGAGGGAGAATGCAAGGCGCACCGTGTCGTCACAGACTGCTGATGTGACAGCGGCGCCGACACTAATCCTGCGGACTGCTCCCTTAAATGACATTCCGGTCATCTCACCCGCTTTTTTAAAGGATGCATAGGATATGCCGTCTGCTTCCATCAGGGCGGTGATCTGCTGTTCTGCACTGCTCTGTGTGGGGACGGTCTTTTCCCCGGGCATCTCAAGGCATATGTGAGCACGTCCCCGTTTCACGAGGACCGTTGCCTGGTTGATGTTTGCATCGCAGACGATGTCCTGTTTTCCGTTCTGGAATATGACCCGGTCTCCCAGGGCAGGCACCGAGAGGGGATGCCCCTCTTCTATCCGGTGGGAAAGCCCCTCGTTAAAAAGCCAGGACTGGTACGCGGAGACAAACATGGAGAGCAGTTTCGGGGGCACTCTTTTCAGGGCGCCTTCATAATCCTCCGGCACCTCTGTCAGGTGGTGGAGAATTGCCCGTTCATACCGCATCTGTACCGGTAGCGCTTCAAGTGCTGCTTTTGGGTCCCGGTCCGAGAGGTATGCTGTTCGTGCTGCCGCGATGGTCTCGTCTTCCCCTTCTGACGGGAACCCCACATAGGTGTTGACGGCCTCCTCATAGCGGTCAAGCAGGATCTGTCTGCCTACCTGATGGGTAACCGGGCGCTGCACACCAAAGCGCTGAATGCCGAAGTAATTCGGCACGCCGTCTGCGACACAGGTGTCTGTCTCAAAAACGCTCGCGGCAATATCGTCTGCCCTGCAGGACCGGATGGTGATCTCGAAGCGGTTGCCCTGCAGGTCTCCCAGAGAGATCTGTTGATGTGATCTGCCAACCGGTGTCAGGGTAATATCTTTGAGCCGGATATTCTGAACGGCAGTTTCCGGGACGTCATAGATGGAGATCAACTGGTCGGTGACGGCATGTTTGTCCTTTGTCCCTGCCCACGAGATCCGGCGATGGCTGATGCCGAGGATCTTTGCGATCTCTTTTACGGCACGCTGGAGCTCCCAGTTCTTTTTTGTCAGTCTGCAGATGAGATATTTCCCGGGTGATGTATCAGACAGTTTGACGTCGCCATCGATCTCATGCACGAGGAAATCTTCTGCCTCACGGCGCAGCACACCCCCGATGCCGTCGGTGTCACAGACATAGTAGCGCATCCCCAGTACCTGTTCAATGGGGTATGGTGATGGTTTCATAAGAGCTGCAGGTCTCCTGTTATTCTGTCCAGGTCTTCGGAGAGTGCCGGACCCAGTCCGAGTGCCGTAACCGTTCCCGGCTCAATTTCCGTTCTGCCGGCGTCAGTGATGAGGGATGTGGCGATTCCTGCCATCTCTGCATTGGTCTTGATTTCATACATTGCGCGGAGGGACGGGACCTTCAGGACCACTTTCTTCATCCCTTCGTTATACCATCGTTTTCGTGTGATCTTGTCAGAGTGTTCATATGCGCCGACAGCGGCGTGGGCGAGTTGTGCACATTTCTTTCCACAGCTCATCTTCACATCACTGCGGATAATCAGGCATTGTTTCCATTTGAAATCGGGTTCCTCTGTCATCGATACTCTAGTAGTGAACGCCCGTTACGTATATACCTCTTGACGCTGCGGTCACGGGGGCGTGAATCTGGTATCCGATATCTTATCCCTGATTCAGGCCCACCTGAATGTAGATGTACGATGTTATTGTTGTCGGTGCCGGCCCTGCGGGGTCTGCTGCGGCACGGTACTGTGCAACGGCCGGACTCCGGACACTGATGGTAGAGGAACATGCGTCGATTGGATATCCGGTGCAGTGTGCGGGTCTCCTGAGCATGAATGCATTCAAAGAGTGCCGGGTATCGGATGATTCGGTCATACAGGTGGTGCGGGGAGCGACACTGCATTCATCGCAGGGGTGTGAACTCAGGTTTGACGCAGGGGAACCAAAGGCCTGTGTGGTGGACAGGGGTGCCCTTGACCGGGAAATGGCGGAAATGGCTGCATCTGCCGGCGCAGATATCATGCTCAAGACCTATGCATATGATATCCGGGACAATGTGCTCTGTACGAAAGGGGTGCACGGGCATCAGGAGCACCCTTTTCGTCTGCTCATCGCTGCAGACGGGCCGCGCAGTCCCGTTCGCGCCATCCGGGGAATGAAACCGCCTCTCCGGTTTTATTCCGGTGTGCAGGCAGACATTCCCTATGAAACGGACGCCGCGGTGGTGCATCTCTATCCGGATGCCTCGCCGGACTTTTTCGGGTGGGCCATTCCCGCAGGGCAGGGCAGGGTACGGGTTGGTCTTGCAGGGGGGGCGGACGTGCACAAACGGTTCTCTGCATTTGTCCGCGGGTTCGGCGATTCATGCATCCATCAGGTGACAGGCACGATTCCTATGGGGGTGATGCCGCAGACATATACGAATCGGACGCTCTTTGTCGGTGATGCAGCGGGATTTGCCAAACCGACCTCCGGCGGAGGGGTATATACCGGTGTGCGGTCGTCACGCCATGCAGCAGATGCGGCGGTCCTCGCGTGCGAGGAGGACCGGTTTAATGGTCCGTCTCTCTCGTCCTATGAGTCTGCATGGAAGGCCGATTTTGGGAAAGAGCTTGATTTTGGATATAAATTCCTTGAAATGAGGCAGAATGTATCTCCGGAAGATATCCATGCAGTCTGCCGTGCACTCAACACCCCGGAGATGAAACGGGTGATCGTCGAACACGGGGATATCGACCGCCCGACCGAACTGATCCTCCGGTTACTGAAGAACCCGACGATATTCCGGGTGGCAGGGACGGTGGCAAAAGCAGAACTTCGCGGACTGCTGTTTGGCGCCAGACGATAGCACCTCCCCGGTGTCGGTGTCCCCTGCACCGGACAACCAAACCCCGGACCGCAGGACAACCGAAGAGATCCCACTATTTTTTTCTTCTCTCGTGATGAGGTAATCGTATGGACAGTCAGTTCGGACGCGGGTTTATCACGAACATATGGTTGATTACCAAACATTTTGCGCTCCCTCCGCAACAGGCATGGGCGGGCGTCAAGGATCATCTGACAGAGATGCAGGTGCCCCAGCAGTACAAAGGGACGGAAATTGAGGAACTTGTGACCATGCTCAGGAAGAATGTGATGTGGCACCAGGACGGGAAGATGGACGTCGAAGATGCGGAGGCGGTGGTGCGCATCCTGAAGAGACTGGTGGTTGCGATTGACCGGGACCTGGGTATCCCCGACCCCCAGATCGGCAAGTACGACTGACTGGGGGAAACAAGACGTGAGCAATCATTAAAGTCTGAAAAAACCAATAATATTATAATAAATTTCATTGACATTTTTGATACTGTCAGGTTGGAGATAGTAGTGGTGGTTATAAACAAACGGACTGTTTTGTCTGGATGCCGGACGTGTGTCAGGAGTATTCTGGATGGCTGAGAAAAACGGATATACAGGCAGTAATATTACCGTCCTTGAGGGACTGGAAGCGGTCAGAAAACGTCCTGCGATGTACATCGGCAGTACGGATGAGCGCGGACTTCATCACCTGGTCTATGAAGTCGTCGATAACGCAATCGATGAGGCACTTGCCGGGTATTGTGACACGGTTACCGTGACCCTGACGGACGACGGTTCCTGTATCGTGGAGGACAACGGGAGAGGTATCCCTGTCGATGTAATGTCCAAATACAAGAAGAGTGCCCTTGAGGTGGTGTTGACGGTCCTTCATGCAGGAGGAAAATTTGACAAGTCAACATACCAGGTATCAGGCGGTCTTCACGGTGTTGGTGTGTCGGTGGTGAATGCACTCTCGACTGAGATGTCTGCGACGGTATACCGCAATGATCAGGTCCATTCCATTGCGTTCCATTCCGGGGCAGTGACGATGCCTCTCACCTCATGTGCACAGGATACCTCTGAGCACAAACGGGGGACGGTCATCTGTTTCAAACCGGACCCTGAGATATTTGAGATGGTTGACTTTGATTATGATAAACTCAGTTACCGGATGCGCGAACTCGCCTTCCTGAACAAAGGGATCTCCATCTCCATCATCGACGAGCGGACAGGAGATGCGGATACCTTCTACTATGAAGGGGGCATCAGTGAATTTGTCACCTATATCGTCGGCGAAAAAGAGCCGATTCATAAAGACGTCATCTATCTGGAATCAGAAGACCTCGAAAACCATGTCCAGGTGGAAGTGGCCCTCCAGTATACGGTTGCATACTCTGAAACGATGCTGACCTTTGTCAACAGTGTCAATACCCGTGAGGGAGGGACCCATCTCGAAGGGTTCAGGAGTGCTCTCACGCGGACGATCAATACGGTCGCACGGAACAACAATCTGCTCAAAGACCTCTCTGTCCCTCTCCGGGGTGAAGATGTCCGGGAAGGTCTGAATGCGGTGATCGCAATCAAGATTGCCGAACCCCAGTTTGAAGGGCAGACCAAGATGAAACTGGGCAACTCAAACGTCAAGGGCATTGTGGACTCCCTTGTCTATCAGTCTCTGTCTGTCTATTTCGAAGAGAACCCGAAGGTTATTCAGGTGATCATCGAGAAGGCAAAGAGCGCTGCAAAGGCCCGTGATGCCGCAAAAAAGGCCCGGGAACTTGCCCGCAGGAAGAGCACCCTTGAAGGGTCCGGTCTTCCGGGAAAGCTTGCCGACTGTTCTGAACGGGACCCGGCCAAGAGTGAGATCTATATCGTGGAAGGAGACTCTGCGGGTGGTTCTGCGAAAGGAGGACGTGACCGCAAGTTCCAGGCAATTCTGCCCCTCAAGGGTAAGATCCTGAACGTGGAGAAGGCAAATCCTCATAAAATCCTGAAGAATGCGGAAATTCAGACGCTCATCTCTGCGATGGGCACCGGTATTGCAGAGACATTCGACATCGAGCGGTGCCGGTATCACCGGATTATCCTGATGACTGATGCGGATGTCGATGGTGCGCATATCTGTACACTTCTTCTGACATTCTTCTACCGCTACATGCCCGCGCTCATTGAAGAGGGATATATCTACATTGCGCAACCGCCGCTGTATCGTGTCGCACGCGGGAAGACCGAGTATTATGCGTACACTGAAGAGGAGATGCGCAAATATGCCGCAGAACTGGGAGATAAGGGCACCCATATCCAGCGTTACAAGGGTCTGGGTGAGATGAACGCACAGCAGTTGTGGGACACCACCATGGCGCCTGCGTCCCGTGTCTTAAAACAGGTGAATATCGAGAATGCGAGTTATGCGAATGCAATCTTTGAGAAACTCATGGGCGACGATGTCGCTGCCCGCCGTGATTTTATCCGGCGCCATGCAAAGGAGGTGACCAACCTTGACATCTGAAGAGACAGGCCGCATTATTCCTGTCAATATTGAAGAGGAGATGAAGTCCTCCTACATCGATTATGCGATGAGTGTCATTATCGGGCGTGCAATCCCTGATGTCCGTGACGGGTTAAAGCCGGTGCACCGCCGTTCCCTCTTTGCGATGGGCGAGATGGGAAATACCCATGACAAGCCATTCAAGAAGAGTGCACGTGTGGTAGGAGACGTCATGGGTAAGTATCACCCGCATGGTGATGCATCCATCTATGATACTGTCGTAAAGATGGCACAGCCATTTGCCTACCGGCATATGCTCGTTGAAGGTCAGGGTAACTTCGGTTCGATTGACGGCGACTCTGCTGCGGCAATGCGTTATACCGAGTGCCGCCTCGACCCGGTGGCAGAGGAACTCCTGGAGGATATCAAGAAAGAGACCGTCGATTTCTTACCCAACTTCGATGAGTCCCTGCAGGAACCCTCGGTTCTTCCCGGCAAGTTCCCGAACCTGCTTGTCAACGGTTCCACCGGTATTGCGGTCGGCATGGCGACCAATATGCCACCCCACAATCTCGGGGAGGTGTCACAGGCCATTGCAGCGGTCATCGACAATCCGGAGATCACCATAGATGACCTGATGCAGATCGTCCCCGGCCCGGATTTCCCGACCGGCGGCGTGATTCTCGGGACGTCCGGCATTAAAAGTGCCTACCGGGACGGCAGAGGAAAGGTCCGTATCCGAGGTGTCGCAGAGATCGATGACGAAGGCAAGAAGTCCCGGATCATCATCTCGGAGATCCCGTTCCAGGTGAACAAGTCCCGTATGATCGAGCAGATGGCCGGTCTTGTCCGGGACAAGAGAATAGATGGTATCTCGGATATCCGTGATGAGTCGGATAAGGATGGAATCCGTGTGGTCATTGACCTGAAACGGGCATCCCAGCCCCTCACCATCCTCAACCAGCTCTACAAACACACCGCTCTTGAGAGCACCTTTGGTATCATCAATCTCTCCATTGTTGACGGTCAGCCAAAAGTGCTGGGTCTGCGTCCCATCATTGATGAATATCTCCGCCACCGCAGGGAAGTCGTACGGCGGCGCACGGAGTTTGACCTGAAGAAAGCGGAAGATCGCATGCATATCCTGAAAGGGTTGCTGATGGCCCTGGACAGGATTGATGAGGTCATCGCAACCATCCGTGCCTCAAAGACGACTGAGGAGGCATCTGCTGCACTCATTGAACAGTTTGGTCTGGATGCCATTCAGGCGGATGCGATCCTGAAGATGCAGCTCCGTCGTCTGGCAGCACTGGAACACCAGAAGATTCTGGATGAGCGTGATGTACTGCTCCGTGAGATCGAACGGCTGTCCACCATTCTTTCGGACGAGAAGAACATTCTTGCCGTGATTAGAGGAGAAATCACCCTTCTCGGTGAAAAATACGGGAATGACCGGAGAACGAAGATCACTGCCTATGAAGGGGAGATCGACAAGGAAGACCTCATCGAGAAGCGCGATGTAGTCGTTTCCCTGACCAGTGACAACTACATCAAATCGATGCCCCTTGAGACCTATCGCGGACAGCACCGGGGAGGGCGTGGCATCATCGGTATGGCAACCAAGGAAGATGATGTCGTGCGCACGGTGTTCACCGCAAGCACTCACGACTATCTGCTCTGCTTCACGTCTGCAGGGCGGGTCTTCTGGCTCAAGGTATATGACATACCGGAGGCAGGGCGCACCAGTCGCGGCAAGGCGATCGTCAACCTCCTGAACCTGAATGAAGAACGGGTTACCGCGATCATTCCGGTGTCAGAGTTCAGTGAGGAGAGCTTCTTCCTCTTTGCAACAAAGGAGGGTATGATCGTCAAGATCCCGCAGCCGGAATTCTCCCGTCCGCGTGCCAACGGGATCAATGCGATTAAACTCCGCGAGACGGACGAACTCGTCCACGTGAAGAGCATTGATGCGACGAGTGATCTCATGCTCACGACGCATCACGGACAGAGTCTCCGGTTTAATGTCGAGACCATCCCCCTGCGTCACCGCAATGCACTGGGTGTCATCGGCATCAAACTCCGGTATGCGGATGTGCTGCAGGATGTGACGGTCGTGGAAAAAGACCATCTCCTGACGATAACAGAGCGCGGGTACGGCAAACGCACAGAATTCGATGAGTTCATGGGCCATGGACGTGCGACGATGGGTGTGAAAAATATCCAGACCGACCTGGGTGCCGGCGTTGTCTCCTCCAAGGCAGTCGCTCTGGACGATGAAGTCCTCCTGATGAGCCGCTCGGGAATTGTGATGCGGACACGGGCATCAGAGATCTCCATTCAGAAACGCGGAACGCGTGGTGTGAGAATTATGAAACTTGATAATGGAGACAGCCTCGTCGGGTTTACGATTGTGAAACCGGAGCAGGAAGATGCTGCCGGTGAGGACACTCCCCGGGAGGCGGAACCGGACACTGTCACCCCTGAAAAAGAAGATAATTCTCAATAATCTATTCTTTTTTGTATGTCGTCCCTACGAAGAGGCCGACAATTCCCATTGCTGTTACGAGCGGTATGAGTGGCACCGGCGTCGTTGTTGCTGTGGGTGAGGTGTCCTGTGCAGGGTAGAGGTTCGCGCTGATCTTTTCCTGTTCATCAACACCGACATCCACGCTGACGTCCCAGTCATAGTAGCCTGTGAGTTTCAGGGAGATATGGTAATTATTGGGGCCCAGTTCCCGGACAACAAGGGGGGTGTAGCCTTTGAATTCCCCGTCGATATACACTTCGGCGTTGGAGGGCGTGGACTGGATATTGATGGAACCGTCATAGGGAATGTCGCGGGTTTCCATCCGTGCATTGATGGAGACGGTTTTTCCCTTGATGATGTCAATCTCACTGTCCCAGTCATTATATCCGTCCTTTTTGAGGGTGATGGCATGTACTCCTGTTGGGATGTCGCTGATGGTTTTGGGGGAGATGCCCGCATAATTTCCGTCCAGGTAGATGGTCGCGCCGTCCGGGACGGAGGTAACCTCAACGCTTCCCTTGTAGGGGGCGAGTGTTGCGGAGATGGATGTGGTTCCGCTGGCTTTCACGTTCAATGAACCAAGCCACGAGACATATCCCACTTTTCTGATCTCGATGGAATATGACCCCACTGCATATTGGCCTGTCAGGTCAAGCGGGGTGGTGCCTTTGTATGCCCCTTCGATATACACGTCTGCACCGCTGGGGGAGGAGGTGACGACGATGGTGGGGGATGCTGCTGCCGCAAACCCCACGATGCACGAGAGTGCAAGAATGATGCAGACCAGATGACACCGGTGCTGCGGAGGTTGGAATCTCATGACTGATGCTATAGTGTATATCTGATATAAGTTCGACTCTTCCCTGTCTCCTTCTCTCTCTCCATTCCATCTTCCTCTTCCTCCTCGTATCCCTCCCCCTGCTCTTTCTGTCTCACCCAAAAGTAGGTATCCGGGGAGTGACCATCTGCATGTGATGACGATGTACTGTGAAGACCTGATCTGTGAGACGCATGGCGAGGGTGACATCCTGAACCTCTCAGATCTCCTTATGCCGGTGATTCAGAGGTCCGGCATCTCTGACGGGATTCTGTGTCTGTATGTATATGGGTCAACTGCTGCTCTCACCACCATTGAATATGAACCCGGTGTCCTCAGTGACCTCATGGATTCCCTTGAGATTATTGCATCACGAAAGAAGGAGTATGCCCACGACCAGGCATGGGGGGATGGGAACGGACGATCGCATGTGCGTGCGTCTCTGATTGGTCCGTCACTCGTGATCCCGGTATCTCACGGGGCGCTCGTGACCGGCAGATGGCAGCAACCGGTATTAGTTGAACTGGATGTGCGGGCACAACGGAAACGAACCGTGGTGTGTAGTGTGATCGGCACCTGAACGTACGGATGTCGAAAGAGAAAAAGAAACGCCACTCGCGTGGGTTTATCGAATGGAAAAGATATGTTGATGTTTGTCTCAGTCCAGGGGTATTGTCTCTAACTGGGAGACCAGTTCCCAGATGCGTGTACGTGCATGAACCGGCATATTTGGGTCATTGCTGATCTCATCGATCATGGATATCGCGGTTGCCGCACGCAGTCCGAGTGTCTGTGAATTGTCCACAAGCACCTTCCGGGTGTCGTCTGCTACTCGTCTGATGTTACGGGGAATGGTACTATCTTCCATCATATGTTGCAGCATCATTACACAGTTATTGATTGTTACTTCTGGGTCAGCCATAATTCCACCTTCGCAGTATACATTTTTTGTGTTAGCATATATAAGATATTTGAGAAACCGGAGTGAAAGAATGAAGACCGAAGATGAAGTGATGGCATCAGTCCTGCTGACCGGTGGGAAGATGCTTTCGGTGACCTGTGAGGACTGCGGTGCGCCGCTCTTTGAGGTGGACGGAAAACAATGCTGTGTGGTCTGCAAAGAACTGGGTAAACCCGGTGATTCACAGGAAACAAAGCCGAATATGCCGGAAAAGACAACACCTGAAATATCTCCCGTTCAGGAGAACGAGATGCCTGGATATCCGTTGGTTGCAGAAAGTCTCACGCAGACAATCTGCGTGCTCTGTCAGAAGGCAGCAGAGGCAACCCGTCCGGAAGATGCACAGGCGTTTATGGATGCGGTGCGCGCGGGAACAAAGGCCCTGCGTGACCTAAAATAATTGAATTTATTCATATTTTCTGGTGGAGAGTGACGTTATCACTCCCGATATTTTTTCCCCGATGCCATCGACTGCCCTGAGTTCATCTTCTGATGCCTGTATCACGGCAGAGAGGGTTCCGAAGTGTCTCAGGAGAATGCGTGCCTGATGCGGGCCGATTCCCGGAAATGATGAGAGGATATATTCCAGCTGTTCGCGCTCTGAGCGGTAGGACTTGTGATGGTGGAGCGACTGTCGCGATGATGACTCTCCCAGTTCACGGTTCATCAGCACATAGAGCACCTCTCCGGTCTCCTCCGGTCCTGCGGACATAAATACGGAGACGCCGAGCTGGACACTGATGGCGGCAAGGGCACCCCGGATGGCATTTGGTGCGATATTTCTCTGGGCATAGAGGTCTGCACCTTCGATGATGAGGACAGGATGTGCACAGGAATCGGCCATCTGGCGTATTTGTCCCAGAAGGTCACGTTCGACGAGGGTGTCGACAAAGTCCCGTGTGGTCTTTCGCTCGACAAGCATCCGGGTACCGATGGCATAGTCCCCGGATTCAAGTCGCTGTATCCGAAGGTTCACATCCTGTTTGGTATGCAGGTATTCCACAACCCCGGATGCTGTTTCCCGGTCGTCGGCGATGATCGTTTTGTCTGGTTCTGCGTCACCATCGCTGACGCCGGTCTGCGGTTCTGCATCAAAATCCGTGATGCTCTTTTGCGGTCCCGCATTCTCAGGGGATGCAGTGCTCCCGCAGGAAACACCTTTCAGCGCTGAAATGCCTTTCTGCATGGACTTTTCGCGCGAATGGCTGATCCAGCGATAGGTCTCATCCGCAGTTCCTTTGGTGATGAGAACGATGATACTGCCGGCACCGTGTCTGCCTGTACGCCCTCTGCGCTGGATGCTGCGGATCTCGGACGGGACGGCTTCGTAGAATATCACAAGGTCCGTGGACGGCACATCCAGTCCTTCCTCGCCGACGGATGTCGCGACAAGGACCCTGAACTCCCCTTCCCGGAATTTTGCGAGGGTTGCGAGCTGTTCCTTTTGTGAGAGTCCTTTTTCCGCGTCACGCTTTGCCTGCCCGACAAACCGGTGGCTCTCAATCCCTGCGGCATTGAGTTTCTGCACGATCAGATTAACGGTGTCGCGGAAGGTCGCAAAGACGATGATCCTGCTGTCCGGGCATTCTGTCAGCTGTTTCTGCACGATATGTGTGATGTATTCCGGCTTTTGCAGGAGTTCTTCCGTCCATCCGGCTGCCAGTCCTGCCAGTTCATGAATGAACGGATCCTGTGAGAGGCGGATGCTTGCTTTGGACGCCTTCGGGTCGGTCGCTTCTGCCTGTAATTTGCTCAGGTACTGGCGAAATGCCTCGCTCCCCTGCGTTTCTGCAAGCGAGATGGCATGGCGGAGCTTCATGATCTCTGCATGAACGGATGCGGCAAGGAATCCTGACGGTTCCTGTTTTCTGATCCGCGCCTGGATCTGTGCCGACAGGGCATTCATCGCCTTCATCGATATCTTTCCCGGGGGAGGTACCGTAAAGCCCGCATCAGCAAGCATTTCGATACGGGATGCCATTAACTGGTTCAGTTTTGCAATCGCATATTCCAGTTCTTTTGGCAACGGGACCGTGACATAGCTGATTTCGCGTTCATGAATATAGGGTGCCACGTCCGCGTCTGTTTCGGTGCGGCTCTCCACCCTTCCGACAATCAGGTTTTCACAGATCTCCTGCACCTTCTCCCGGTTGCTGCCGGGAGATGCGGTCATCGCCAGAAGAAGCGGGTGTTCTGCCTGACGGAAATATTCCTGTGCGATGAATACATAGGCATAGTTACCGACGGCACGGTGGCATTCATCGACGATGAGGAGCGTGACGTCGCTGAGACGGTACCTGCCCGCGAGGCAGTCATTTTTGATGACCTGCGGTGTTGCAAAGATACAGGTGGCCGTTTCCCACTGTTCCATCCGTTTTTTTGTGGATGTATCACCGGTAAACATCGCAAATGTCCCGGGAGGATTGTCTGCCGCATCGTTCCCGCCAATGCGGAGATGGGTGGAAAAGAACCGGTAGTGCTGTTCAACGAGGGGTTTTGTCGGCGCCATCATCAGGACCCTGCCGCCCGCATTCAGCAGTCGTGACGCTGCGACGATGAGGGCAATCGCGGTCTTCCCCAGACCGGTCGGGAGCACGACCATGGAATTTTCCTGGAGGACTGACGCTGCCACTGAGAGTTGATAATCGCGTTTTTCAATAGAATCCGGTTGAATAAAAGGGTGTGATAGGTAGTTCATAACTTCCTGCCCGCTTCAGAGAACGGCAGGGTGCCACGAATAAGGCTGGTTAGTGTTTCAGGGACCCCGGCGATGGGGAGACGCACCTGTTCCATGCTGTCTCTCTCACGGAGGGTAACGGTGTTGTCGTCCAGTGAGTCATAATCGACCGTAATTTCATAGGGTGTGCCGATCTCGTCCTGCCGCCTGTATCGTCTTCCGATTGCGCCATTGTCATCATATTGTGCAAGGATGCCGTGCTTCTGGAGGTCTGCGGTGATCTCACGTGCGATGGTATCCAGTCCGTCCTTGTTCATCAGCGGGAATACCGCTGCCTGTACGGGTGCGACACCGGGGTTGAGGTGGAGGACCTTTCTGATTTCCCCTTCCACGTCCTCCTCTTCATATGCATGTTCGAGGGTGCAGTAGAGGATCCGGTCAATGCCGTAGGACGGTTCGATCACATGCGGCATGACCTCTTCTCCGCGGACTTCGACGGTCTCTTCACGGATGGTATAGACGTCTGCCGGGATGACGAGTTCTTCTCCGTCAACCGTTACGGTTGCCCCGTCCGGGCCGGGTGCAGACGCAATGAGCGCATCGGCAACCGCCTTTGCCTTTCCGCGGTATAACGGGCCCAGTGCACCCATGTCCGGAACAATTCTTCTCCGGTTCTCCTGCCTGACTTCATCATACGGGATAAACACGGTAAAACTGTCGCCGCTCTCCTTTGCATGTGCATTCAGGTCATAGTCTGTCCGGTCGGCAATACCGACTGCTTCCACCCAGCCAAACCGCTCGGAGAAGATCTCTGCGTCCCAGCAGTCCAACGCATAATGAGCGCATTCTGTCGGCAGGTGCTGCCGGAAACGGAGTTTATCTGCATTGATGCCGGTTCTCGTCAGGAATTCATGAGTGAGGGCGATGTAGTATGCCACATATTCGTTTGCGACAAGCCCGGAATCAACCGCTTCCCGCATGGAGACGGTGACGGCAGGGATGTCCTGCATCTGCTGTGTCTGCCCCCACAGGGGGATGGTGTAGTCAGCGTATCTGCCGAAGTCCGGGTGGTCTTTCTGGTCCGGGTGAATGAAGATCTCCGCTTCTGCCTGGGTAAATTCACGCAGGCGGATCATCCCCTGCCGCGGGGATATCTCGTTTCGGTAGGATTTGCCGATCTGGACTGCGCCAAATGGCAGTTTTTCCCGGTAGAACCGTGAAAGCCGGTTGAAATCGGTGAATATTCCCTGTGCGGTCTCCGGGCGGAGGTATCCCGTCCGCTGTGATCCGGGGCCGATGGTGGTCTGAAACATCAGGTTGAAGTAGAACACATGTGCGTTCTCGATCTCTTCGCCACAGGAGGGGCAGGGCAGGCCATTGATGATATCTGCCAGTGCCTCTGTGCTCAGGGAATCGGCATTCGCGGTGCCGTGTTCTTCTGCGATGTGGTCTGCCCGGTGGTATTCATTGCAGGAGGGGCACTGCCACATCTTGTCTGCAAATCCCTTTACATGGCCTGATGCAATGTAGATTGATTCTACACCGACGGTGGGGGCTTCGATCTCGTAGTATCCCTCACGGATGATGTAGAATTCACGCCAGAGATTTTCGATCTTCCTCTTGAGCATCGCCCCGAGGGGACCATAATCAATAAATCCGGCTACTGCCCCGTAACACTCTGAAGAGGGCCATACAAAGCCGCGTCTTCGTGCAAGTTCCATTACATTATCGTAGATATCGCCCATGCTGGATCGCTCTTGCCTCTATATTCAACGCGTGATTATAAAACATATTTTAACGGACGCTGAATTGGAAGTTGCACGGAAGAAAAGCCTTATATGGTATCCAACACATTATAAAGCAGATTCCGGAGATTGCGTATGCGGGAAAGCAAGAGCAAGAAAAAGGTGAGAATGAATCAGCGCAAAAAGGAGCTGCTCAACCTTTTCACAGACATTACCAACAAGACAACCATTGTTGAACCGATGAGAAAGATCCATGGAACGCTCCGTGATAAGGAAGCGATTGAACGCGAAGTTGCACTAATCATGCGTGAAATCCTGGACCAGGGTCATTTCAAGACGAAACTGCCTCCGCGGCAGCTTGCACAACTTGTCTGTGCATATTATGACGGAAAGAATGACACGGAGATTGCGCGTGTGTTGGGGGACGAAAAGTTATCAAAGACCGTTGCGCGTGCGCGTGTGCGCCTGAAGCTGTTTCGGGACCTTGATTTCAAGATGCCCTTTGAACGCGCCCGTATGGAGGAACTGCTCGATTCCGGCAAGACGATGAAGGAGATCAGCGAGGAACTCGGTATCAGTCCTTCAACGCTGCGTGAGTATCGGCATGTTATCGAACAGGAACGCGATCCGACCCTGGACCCCTATCTGGAACGGATCCGCGATGTAATGGAGGACCGTGACCTGACCGAGTCGATGACCGGCGGTCTCACGAATGACGGACTTGCAGAAGCAATTGATATAACCGAAGCTGAACTTGCTGATATCAGCTGATCCCAATTTTTTTTAATTGTAATTCTTTTGTAGTAGTTCTGAATAATCACTATGCCATGAAGATCACATGGTTAGGCCATGCATGTTTCCTCCTTGATGGGTCGAAACGCGTTATTCTTGATCCCTTTATTCCGGAAGGAAACGTGCCAAAGGACGTGGACATTGTCGCCCTTACCCATGGACATGGGGACCATTTTGGTGAGACACTTTCATTCTCCGCGCCTGTGGTGGCGATGAACGAGATTGCACGGTGGCTCCAGGACCAGGGACGCGAGGCTGTCGGGATGAACATCGGCGGAACCGTTGAGGTTGCAGGCGTGCAGTTCACGATGACGCCCGCGCTGCATTCATCCTGGCTTGAAGTAACAGGAGAGCACGGGTTTTACGGAGGGGTTGCCGCCGGGTTTGTGATACGGATGGATGACCATGTCATCTACCATGCGGGTGATACCGGACTCTTCTCGGATATGAAACTCATCCGTGAACTGTATCATCCGAATATTGCAATGCTGCCGATTGGCGGGAAATATACGATGGGTCCGAAAGAGGCACTGATGGCGGCAGAGTTTGTCGGGGCGGAGATGGTCATCCCGATGCACTACAATACGTTCCCGCCGATAGAACAGGATGCAGAGGCGTTTAAAAAGACCCTTGAGCGGACAACGGATATCCGGGTGCATGTGCTCATGCCCGGGGAAACAATAGAAATATGAAACGCGGAGAGTCCCCGCGTTCTTTTATTTTATAAAATTGTGATTTTGGAAATCAGTCAGGACTGAATTCAAAACGGATTAAAAATCCGTCATGATTCTGAACTGGTCGATCTCCGGGGTGTTGAGTTCCTCGAGGAACTGTTCAGCAGCGTTCTTGATATTCTTGCTTGCAGTGATCGCACGTCCGACGACGAGAATGTCCGCACCGGATGCAAGCGCGGTCTTCACGACGTGCTGACGGATACCGCCTGCGGTTGCAACGAGGAGGTTGCCGCCTGCTGCTTCCTTGATGGCTCCGATGTTGCCCCAGTTGTATTCATCTCCCTCATTGTCGATTGCACGGTGGAGTTCAACGACACTCGGGGCCGCACCACGGGAGGCGAGCTCTTTGACGAGCGCGACAGGATCTTCAACATTGAGCATATCGATGACAGAGTAGATGCCGGTCTTCTTTGCTTCGAGGATAAACTTCTCGATGGTGGAGATGGGTGCAAGACCGGAGACGACCACAGCGTCTGCGGAGGCGTTTGCTGCCATACGTGCTTCGAGGTTGCCGGTGTCAAGCGTCTTGAGGTCGGCGATGATGAATGCGTCCGGGCGGATCTTGCGGATCTCTGAGATGACGTTGAGGCCGAACTGTTTGATGAGCGGGGTACCTGCTTCAATAAGCACATGGTCATTCTTGGGGACTTCGGTGAGAACCCGCTCGACGGACTTCATGTCAACAAGGTCCATCGCAACCTGCAGGTAGGGCGGGTCCCAGAGGCGGTGTACCTTGAATCCCATGACAGCGTGTCCTGCGCGGTCCTTCTCTTTGAGGAGCACCTCTTTGCTTGGGAACTGTGCAAATGCGCGCTCAATGGCCTGCTTCATTGCGCCGTAGTTATAGCGGTAAATCCGGTTATAGTCTGCTGCCTCGGGGTGGAGGTAGACGCTTGCGAGAATAACGATGTCATCGATGTCCACGTCATCGAAGACGCCTTCTTCGACGCTGTCAGCAACCGCTTTTGCGACCGCGGCCTGCACCGCGCCAAAAATTGCATTCACCTGTGCGGTCTTTTTCAATGTGACCTTCGGGATGATGAGGGTGGCGGGTTTTGTCAGCAGATTCGGGCGGACAACCGCTAAGAGCGGCGTGTGGCCCGCAGACAGCTGTGACATCCCGTTTGCAAATGCGGTGCCGACCGGCCCCATTTTATCTCCGATCATCAGATCGATGTGGGCAAGTTCATTCCCTTCGCCCTCGAGTGATTCTCCAATTAAGTACATGGTATCTCCTAAGCCAGTATCTATTTGACGCAAGCTATTAAAAAACGCTCTCTAAAAGTGGGGTCGGTGAGATTTGAACTCACGATCGACGGGTCTCTCCGACATGCGTGAGCACTAATTGCATCAGTGCTCCAACGGGTCATCATCAGTTTATCAGTAGACCCATTGTTCATCATACGCAAAGACCGCTGGAGCCCGTCGCCATGCCGGACTAGGCCACGACCCCACGCAGAATTGCATAACAACATCGATGGCTTCTCTAATAAGAATTCCGATTGGGACCGCGATTCATAAGTAGGCTGAAAAAGAGATACTAATACAATGATTCAGGACAGCTACTCCAGTGGCATCTCTGATATCCCCCTCGTTGGGATGACAATTGGGGATATGCTTGACTCGATAGCCGAAAAATATCCCGAAAATGAGGCCCTTGTCTCAGTTGAACAGAATATTCGCTGGACATACGCGGAATTTAAGGAGCGTGTGGAACGTCTTGGACGCAGTCTTATGGCGATTGGTGTCAAAAAAGGCGATCGAGTTGCCATCTGGGCAATGAACTATGCCGAGTGGGTCCTTGTGCAGTTTGCAACCGCCAAAATCGGCGCGATTATGGTCAACATCAATCCGGCGTATCGTACGTTTGAGCTGGATTATGCCCTGAAACAGGCAGAGGTGCATACCCTGATCCTGCAGGGACGCTTCAAGTCCTCGGATTATGTCGGAATGTTCTACGAGGCATTTCCGGAAGCAATTGAGAGCAGACCGGGCAAACTCTCCAGCGAAAAGTACCCGTTTCTGCGGAATGTGGTCTTCATGGGGGATATCCCCTACAATGGCATGTTCACCTGGGATGAGATCCTTGAGAAAGGGAATAATATCAGCCCGGAGGAACTGCGTGAGCGTGAGGAGTCCCTCTCGTTTGATGACCCGATCAATATCCAGTATACATCCGGTACGACCGGGTATCCGAAAGGAGTGGTCTTAACCCATCATAATGTCCTGAATAACGGCTATTGTATCGGGGAGGGGATGTCCTTTACCGATAAGGACCGTCTCTGTATCCCGGTGCCGTTCTACCACTGCTTTGGGATGGTGCTCTCCAATCTGGTCTGTGTCACCCACGGGGCAACGATGGTCCTGCCTTCTGCCGCATTTGACGCCGAAATGGTACTCAAGACCGTGCAGGATGAGAAGTGCACAGCGCTGCACGGTGTGCCCACGATGTTTATTGCAGAACTCAAGCACCCGAATTTTACCAAATACAAGTATGACACACTCCGGACGGGGATCATGGCGGGTTCCCCATGCCCGACAGAGTATATGAAGGCCGTGTCAGAGAAGATGCACATGACCGATGTTGTGATCGTCTACGGTCAGACGGAGACATCCCCCGGGGTGACCATGACGACGACGGTAGACCCGATTGAACGACGGGTTTCGACCGTCGGGAAGGCATTTCCCCATGTGGAGATCAAGATCATTGACCCGCAGTCCCAGAAGATTGTCCCCCGTGGCATGCCCGGCGAGATCTGTGCACGCGGGTATGTGGTGATGAAGTGCTACTACAACAACCCCAGTGCGACCCGTTCAACAATTGATGCAGACCGGTGGAACCATACCGGGGATCTGGGAATCATGGACGAAGAGGGGTATGTGCGGATCGTCGGCAGAATAAAGGAGATGGTGATCCGTGGCGGTGAGAACATCTACCCGCGTGAGATCGAGGAATTCTTCCACACCCATCCAAAGATCGAGGATGTGTATATCATCGGTGTTCCGGACGAGAAGTACGGGGAAGAACTGATGGCATGGATCAAACTCCATGACGGGTTTGAGATGACCGAAGAGGAAGTCAAAACCTATTGTGACGGAAGGATTGCACGGTTTAAGACGCCACGCTATGTGAAGTTTGTGGATGGGTTCCCCGCGACTGTTACCGGCAAAATCCGCAAGGGCGAGATGCGTGAGATCTCGATTCGTGAACTTGGCCTTGAGGACGAGGCGAAGATTGAGACTGCCTGAAAGGCTGTCTCTCACACAATTTTTCACTCTTTCTATTATCGCTGTGTGGTTCTTTGGTGCCACAGCACATTACGTATCTATGCGTTGGTATGTATGCCTGCACGATGGATGAAACGCTATTTTGGAAAAAAAAGGTGAGATGTCCCGATGGGAAGGCAGGAGTTATTCCGGCTGGTTTGCACGTGCAACCAGTTCTGATGCAATATCCTGCGCTTTTTCAAGAATTTCCACTTCGCCGGGGATGACCTTCTCGGCCATCAGGATCCGTCCGTCGCAGATGACAGTATCAACCGCTCCGCCGGTGCAGGAATAGACGATGTTTGAGACGGCGTTGTGCATGGGCACCATCGATGGGGTGGCGGCATCGATGAGGACAATGTCTGCAGGACGTCCTGCCTGCAATGCCCCGGTGGGTATGCCGAGAGCGTTTGCACCGTTTGTGGTGGTCATTGCAAGGGCCTCATCCGCCGGAAGCAGGGTGTCGCTCTTCCAGTAGAATTTCTGCAGGAGGGCGGCAAACTTCATCTCTTCGAACATATCGAGGTTATTGTTGGATGAGCACCCGTCTGTCCCGAGGGTGATATTCGCACCTGCGTCTTTCAGCGCCTGATAGGGGAGTGCTCTTCCGACTGCGAGTTTCATGTTTGAGGACGGGTTGTGTGAGACACTCACATGCCGGGCGCCAAGAAGTCTGCACTCCTCATCGTCAAGCCAGCAGCAGTGTGCGGCAAGGGTACGCTCTGAGAGACACCCGCATGAATCGAGGAAGGCAGCGGGACGCATGCCGTGCTTTTCCACGCATCCGTCCACTTCGCCTTCTGTCTCACTAAGATGGATATGGAGCATGATCTCTTCCTGTGCTGAGAATTCAGCGCACCATTCGAGTCCTTCGCGTGAGACGGTATAGGGTGCGTGGGGGCCGACTGCTGCCTGCAGACGCGGGTTTGCGAGAGATTTGATATGACTGACCAGGTCTTTTGTTGCAGCGATCTCTGCCTCACGTTTCTCCGGGCTGTCGAAGTCGATAAACCCGTGGCAGAACGTTGCGCGAATGCCTGATTCATCAACGGCACGTGCAGCATCCTGCATGAAGAAGTACATGTCATTGAATGCTGTCGTACCGGAGCGGATCATTTCCATGCACGCGAGTTTCGTGCCCCAGTAGACATCTTCCCCGGTGAGGTGTGCCTCAAGCGGCCAGATCTTCTCGTTCAGCCACTCCTGGAGATGCATATCATCCGCGTATCCACGCAGCAGGCTCATTGCCGCATGGGTGTGGGTATTGACAAGTCCCGGGATGGCGACCATGCCGGAGGCGTCGATGATGCAGTCTGCCTCGCTGCGGTAATCTCCTTTGATATCCGTTCCAACTGCTGCGATGATGCCGCAGTCATCAATGTAGATGTCCTGCAGTTTCCCGTCGATACGTGCATTCTGGATATATTTGGTGGCGTTCTGTCCGTATGTGTCTGGTATTTCTGTCATAGGTATATCACCCGATGGTAGTGATGATTCGTTCGAGTATCATTTCCGTCTTTTTTGTGTTTGCGCGTGCATAATTAAGAATCTGCTCATAGGAGAGTGTGTCGTCTCCGAGACCGTGGGCATAATTGTCCACCATACAGACCGCGGAAAATGCCATTTCGAGTTCATTTGCAAGCGTTGCTTCTGATGCGACCGTCATTCCCACGAGGTCTCCCATGGCGGAGAGTGCACGGACTTCTGCCTGTGTCTCAATGCGGGGTCCGCCTGTTTGGACGTAGGTGCCGCCGGTCGTTGCTTCCGGAATGCAGGCGGCAACCTCGGCGCTGAGATGGGAATCGATTGACGGCATCACATGTTCCTGTGAATGGTTATGGATGGTGGGGACCGGTGCGGTGCTGACATAGTCGTCAGGGATGACGATCGAACCGGGACTGATCGATTTCTTCAGTGACCCGACAGATCCGAATGCCACGACCCGGTCGACGCCTGCGAGGGCAAGGGCAGAGATACAGGCCGGAAAGTTGATCCGGTGGGGGGGCATCCCGTGCTGGTGGCGCAAAAGGAGGGCGATCTCTCCCAGAAACAGGTCTGCAGGTCCGTAGGGTGTGGCAATTTCTGTCTTTTTCAGGTCAGGTAGTTCAGCAAAAAGAAGGCTGGTACCGCCAATGATTCCTAGCATTATTCTGTGCTCCGTTGTGCCCTCCGTGAGATAGAATGTCGGGCATTTCTGGTGTACTATCTGCATGATTGAGCCATAATAACACCGGATTTTGGGAACGTATGTTCATATGACATGGCATGCAATATCACCATTCATATGAAAAGCAGGTTTGGTATTGTCAGCGATTCGGAAATTCTGTCTGGGAATTGCACGGATGTCTATTTTATCCGGACTGATGAGACCATGCGTGGAGAAGGATGCAATCCTTTGGTGACTGTGGAGGTAACCGCCGCTTCTCTGCCGGACGAATGGGGTGTTGTCTGCGGGACGGAGGATGTCCTCTCTTTGCTGGAAGATCTGCCGCTGGAAGTCTCGGCAATGCCTGAAGGAACCATATTTTATCCCGGTGAACCGGTACTCCGGATCGCCGGAACGTATCTTGATTTTTGCAGATACGAGACCGTAATTCTCGGCTTTCTCTGTCATGCGTCCGGTGTTGCCAGTGCTGCGGCGCATCTCTGTGGTATCGCGGGAGAAATACCCCTCTATTCGTTTGGGTCGCGGAGGCAGCACCCGGCAATTGCCGGTATGATTGAACGGGCGGCGTGGATCGGTGGTGTTGCCGGCGTGAGCAATACCTGTGCCCCTGCAGGGATTCCCCTTGCCGGTACCATGCCGCATGCCCTGATTATGAGTCTGGAGTCAGCAACGGGTGCATGGGACGCATTTGACCGGCATGCACCGCCCGAGGTGCCCCGGATCTATCTCTGTGATACCTTCTGTGATGAGAAGTGTGAGGCGCTTGCCGCCGCACGCGCCGGCGCGGAGGCGGTACGTCTGGACACCCCGCGTTCACGCAGGGGGGATATGAGAGCGATTCTGGAGGAAGTGCGATGGGAACTCGACCTGCACGGGTTTACGTCGGTGAAGATATTCCTGAGCGGCGGCGTGACAGGCGCAGACATACTGGCATACCGGGATATCGTAGATGCCTTTGGCGTGGGTGGCGCAATCGCGAATGCTCCGGTGATCGATTTCTCCATGGATATTGTGGAACGAAACGGGATGCCGGTGTCAAAACGGGGAAAGAAGGGGGGAGTGAAACAGGTGTACCTGTGCGAAGACGCTACAAGAGTCATACTTCCGGCAGCTTCTGAACAACCTCCCGGCGCAACGGCGCTCATCGTCCCTGCCCTGAAAGACGGGTGCCGCATCTCCCCTGAGACGCCGCAGGAGAAGATGCAGAATGCCCGTCTCCGGGTACAGCAGTTCCCTGCCGGTCAGGCCGGGATGAATAAATAATCATTTTATCCTATGAGTACGAAGTTAATATGCACAGTGGGCCGATAGATCAGGGGAAGATCGCTACCTTGGCATGGTAGAGGCCGCGGGTTCAATTCCCGCTCGGTCCATCGTATTTTTGGTTACGCCTTTCTTTCTGTCGTCATTTTCGGGATAATGTGATGCAGTACTCAGTGTTTAGCAGGGAACTCTCGTCTCGTCTCTCTCCAATGTAGTTCTGGTTTCATGCCGGAGATCTGAATACATTCCTGATAGGAATTGCTCCGAGACAATCGGGATATATCCTTAATATTCTGCCAGAATCAATGATATTTCTGCACAAATATCACCTCTTTCCAAACACTTTTAGGGATTCGGGTGCAGTACATTTCAGGTATCTGCATGGGGATGAAAGACTGGATAATTCCACAGGATAAGCAATTTTATGATCTGCTCGAGGAATCAGCAGAAAATGTCAGAAAAGGAGCTGAATTCCTGGTTTATATCGTTGAACATTATGACGATCTAAAGAATAAATGTCATAAAATGAAGGCGATCGAGCACCGGGGAGACGAGATCACCCATACGATCTATCAGTTGTTAAATACGACCTTCATCACCCCGATTGAGCCGGATGAGATATCACGTCTTGCTTCATCCATTGATGATGTACTCGATTATATCAATGGTGCGACGCGGATGATGTACCTCTACGGCATTCCTGAAACAGACCGGTTTATGGTAGACTTTTCGAAACTGATTCTCCTCTCGGCAGAAGAGCTTCAGGGGGCAGTCGGGGGTATCCGGGACCTGAAACACCCGAAGGTAATTGAAGAGCATTGCATTGAAATCAACCGGCTTGAAAATCTGGGCGATGATCTGCTGGGTGAGGCAATTCAGGATGTGTTCAGGCGTCCTGATGCAATCAGTCTGATCAAATACAAGGATATCTATGAAAAATTAGAGGATGCAACCGACAAGTGCGAAAATGCAGCAAATGTCCTGAGTGATATTGCTATCCGCCATTCCTGATAGAAACTATGGACACTCTGGTAATTATATTAGGAATTGTTCTTGCACTGGGATTCAACTTTGTCAATGGTCTCAACGATGCCGCAAATTCAATTGCAACGATTATTGCAACAAAGTCCCTCTCGCCGGTCAAGTCTGTTGCACTCGCCACATTCTTCAACCTGCTGGGGCCGTTCATCTTCACGACAGCAATCGCTGCTACGATTGGGAAAGGTATTGTTGATTCCGGATTTCTCACAACCCACATTCTTCTTGCGGCAATGTTTGGTGCGGTGATCTGGGTCTTTACGACATCGATGCTGGGTATTCCGGTATCCAGTTCACACGCGCTCATCGGCGGGCTTCTCGGTGCAGGCATTGCAGGAGCAGGTGTCGGCGCGATACTCTGGCCTGACTGGAATCTCGTGGCTTATGTCGCGTTCGCAATGGTTGTGGGCGGACTTGTGGGGATGTTCATTTATATAGCAGTGGCTGTTCTTCGTGGGGTTGAATGGCAATCCAAAGCGCCGCTGGCGTTTCTGGTCGGGGTTACGATCATCATTCCAACGCTGATCATTGGTGGGTATCTGAAGATCTCGGGCATTCTCGCTGTGGTGATATTTATCGTCATATCGCCGATGCTTGGCCTCATCTCATCCTACATCATGGGTGTTGTGATCATGCATCTGGCACGGAATGAGAATCCGTCACGCCTGAATAATCTGTTCCGGCCGCTTACAATTGCCGCCGGTTCATTTCAGGCAATCGGTCATGGTGCAAACGATGCCCAGAATGCGATGGGAATTATTACCGCCATGCTTGTCGCAGGAGGTGTTCTCTCGGAATTTTCCGTACCTCTCTGGGTCATTCTGGCATCCTGTGGTGCAATATCCCTGGGGACACTCTTGGGCGGATGGAGGGTTGTTGATAAAATGGCCCACAAGATCACAAAAATCCGGCCCTACCAGGGATTTTCCGCTTCAATGGCAGGCGGTGCTGTCCTCTCCCTGATGACGTCACTCGGTGTGCCTGTCTCAACGACGCATGCAATGAGTGGTGCCATCATGGGTGCCGGGGCAACCCGTGGGTATGCGTCTGCGGTCAGATGGGGCATTGTGCGTGAAATCGTAGTTGCGTGGATTATCACGATTCCGGCAACAGCGCTTGTTTCATGGGTGGTATACGTATTGTATGCCTCGCTGTTCCTTTAATCACGCATACTGTTTTTATAAAACCGGCAATGGGACGAAATGATACACGCACTGCAATCTGGTTTTTTTGCGGTGCAGACCTTTCTTCCGTGTGATATGAGAAGATAATTGATATATTTCCACTCTGACGGGTCAAACAGGTGCATTAAATCCTGCTCGATTGCGTCAGGTGCCGTTGCATTGGTAAACCCGATGCGTTGCGCAAGTCGGCGAACATGCGTATCGACGGCAATGCCGACATTTTTTCCAAACGCGTGATTCAATACGATATTTGCGGTCTTTCGTCCGACTCCCGGCAGGGTGACCAGATCGCACATGGTCTGTGGCACTTCCCCGTTATATTGAGAAACGAGAATACGGGAGGCTGCAATGATATTTTTTGCCTTGGTATGGTAAAATCCGGTTGGACGGATAATTGATTCCACTTCTTCCGGGGTGGCACATGCCATCGCATGGGCATCCGGATACTTCCTGAACAGTTCCCCGGAGATACTGTTTACTGTTTTATCCGTCGTCTGTGCAGAGAGGATGGTGAGAATTAGAATCTGAAACGGGGTTTCAAATGTGAGGAACGATACAATGTCGTTATCAATCAGATACGTATCCGCGAGAAGAGTAACGATCAGGTTTGCTTCTTCCTGAATCATATGTGTAAAATGGGGCAGGGCAGATTCGAACTGCCGTCAAAGCGTCCCAAACGCTCTAGGATGGACCAGGCTACCCTACTGCCCCTGACGTGTTGCACATTATATTGGTGATCTGGCTAAAAATAGTTGTCGATATGGTTTTTTCAGAAAATATCCGGTTTTGGTGAGTATGAGACGAGACTGCCCGTGTTCACCCCTTTCTGAATCAACGCGAGTAACCCGTCGGGATCTCTGCCATCAAGGACGACCATTGGAATTCTGCTCCGCTGAATCACCTTTGCTGCCACCAGATCAATGACATTATTTGACCCTGCATCCATGCGTCCGGTCTGGACAATCTCGATGAGTTCGTCAGGTGTCAGGGTGGGGATCTTCGTCGCTGATGTATCCTTTCGGGGATCGGCGGTGTATATGCCGTCAACCGCTGTTGCATTAATGAGCAGGTCTGCCCCTGCGCGCTCTGCAAGCACTGCTGCAACCGCATCGGTTGTCTGTGCGGGAGTAACGCCGCCCATGACAACAATCTTCCCGCTTTCACCGGCAATGAGGGCGTTATTATAGGATTCGGGGATGTCTGGGTAGCTTTCCCGACCCAATGCAAGCATCAGGAGGCGGGCATTCAGGCGGGTGACAAGGATGCCAATTTCGTCCGCTGTCCCTTCATCGATATCCAGTGCACGGGCAGCACCGATATAGCGACGGGCTTCTCCTCCTCCTCCGACAACGATATAAATATTGCAGGTATCTTTCAGGGAGCGTAGAATGTCACGGTATTGTTCGATATTATTATCCCCGATATCCGGTACCAAAACAGAGCCACCCAGTGAGATCACTATGGTTTTCATTCAGGCTAGTAATTTGTCTGCATAACTTAAAGGTTTATTACATTTCCCCGCTATTTTTCAGGTGCTGCCGGATTGAGGTGATGATACGTATGAATGAACGAAGAGCAGATATGTGCCATGTATGTGGGGAGGATGTCATCTGTTGTGACCTGTGTGCACACCGGTGCAAAATTCATGACGGAAAAACCGGGATATGCGGAGTGCGGAAAAATGTTTCCGGCACACTTGTCCCTCTCACCTACGGGAAAGTGAGTGCTGAGGCGATTGACCCGATAGAGAAGAAACCCCTGAACCATTTTCTTCCCGGAACAGAGGTCTATTCACTCGGGGGGATCGGGTGTAACTTCCGGTGTAAACACTGTCAGAACTGGAATATATCTCAGATATCTGAATTTCAGGGATATCTTCAGGATATAACTCCAGAGGAGGGGGTGCGCCGTGCCGTGCAGTCGGGATGTAAAAGCATCGCCTGGACATATAACGAACCGACCATCTGGCATGAATATGCGAAAGACATGGGGACGCGTGCAAAAGAACAGGGACTGAAGACCGTGTATGTGACAAACGGATATATCACGGAGGAGGCGCTGAAGGATATCTCGCCGATGCTTGACGCCTTCCGGGTAGACATCAAGGCCTTCTCGGATGCATTTTATCGGTCTGTCTGTTCCGCCCGCCTGCAACCGGTCCTTGATTCCACCATCGTCGCAAAGGAATGCGGGATGCATATCGAAACCGTGACCCTAATCATTCCCGGATTAAACGACAGTCCGGATGAAATCCGTGCACTTATCCGCTGGGTGGTGGAGCATGTCGGTGTGGACACTCCGATGCACTTTACCGGGTTTTATCCCCAGTACCATATGACCGATACCCGGGCGACCCCTGCGTCAACACTGGAGCGGGCGTGTGAGATGGCAAAAGAGGAGGGTATTTTGTACCCGTATACCGGGAATGTCGGGAATACTGTCTATGTCAACACCTATTGCCCGTCCTGTGGTGCGCTCCTCATTAAACGGAGCGGATATGCGACCCGTGTGGCGGGTCTCGACGGCACCTGCTGCTCGGCATGTGGGGAGAAGATCCCTGTTGTGATCTAAGGATTACTCAATCCATCCCCTGTTTTTCAGGTACTGGTATTCGTGTGCCATCTGTTCCCGGTTTGCAGACACCAGTGCTGTCATATGCGCTTTCAGCTCTGCGTGGAATGCCTCCTGTTCCGGATATGCCGTGCTGTCTGCAATGGCGTGTACAAGGTTTTCTCCGGCGATTCCTGCCTCGTTTATCCGTGCATCGAATTGTGCCGGACCGTTTGCCATCACTGCCCCCACGCCACCGCACATATTTGCGCCCAGTATCTGGAGGGTGGTCCCCAGGTACGAGATCACGTCATCTGTTCCGCCCCCTCCGCCGGTGGTGACAACAATCCCGTATTTTCCGGTAAATGCCTGGCAGTGGATCACATCTGCCATCCTGTCCAGGAGTGTCTTGAGTTGTGCGGTAACTGAGTTGATATATACCGGCGTCCCGATGACAAACCCGTCTGCTGACTCCATTCTGGACAGTATGTCTGCATACTCGTCCTGTATCGGGCATACTCCTGTCTGATAACAGGTGCCGCACCCGGTGCAGTAGTGGATGTCATAACTGCAGATATCCAGATATTCGGTCCGGGCACCTGCATCCTGTGCCCCGGCGAGTGCCGCTTCAATGAGGCGGAGGGTGTTGCTGTTCTCCCCACGGGGACTTGCATTGAGTCCGAGGATCTTCATATCAGGACAAAAGCAGAGAAGGAATAAGAATATTTGGTTTCTTTTGGATGACGGGGGGTTTCCCGTACCTGGGTCTTGACCTGTCCCCTATTCAGTATCTGCGGTAACGATGATGTAGTAGTCTTCGTCACACTCTCCATAGAGTTGAACAACGTATGAAAGCGGTTCATCCGGGTTGACGCGTGTCAGCGATTTGCTGTGTACCCATTCTTTCCCGTTATCGGATGCACGGTACAGGGTGGTGCGGATCAGTACGTTTCGTTCAGGTGCCGTGCCGGTGTTTGTGACGGAGATACGCCCCTCCCAGTAACAGGTGCCGTCCGGCTTCCAGTGCTGGACAAACTCCGGGACGTCAAGAACAATCGGGCCAAACACCTGTCTGCCGTATGATGACGTGGGGGGAGGGGTGCCGGATATCACCGTGATGTCGCTGTCAGTCATTGCCGGTGGTGCAGTGTCCGTGCATCCGCCGCATATCGCAAGGATGGCGAGGATTGCAAGGGTGGCAAGGGTGGGTATCAGGCAGCAGGGGGCTTTGCTTTGGGATTGACAGATTTCATGTGGGTGCAAACGCATAGTGAAATAGGTTCTGAGTATCAGAAGATAGCTATTCCCATGGGGCGAAATGCCCGGATGGACGTGTTCTTTTTGTGAAATGCGCAATATCGTCCGTTTTTGGTATGCAACCGGCCCTTCGGGGCGATGTGCAGGGATAATGTACTTTTTATCGTTGGCAGAGTAACTAAACCATATATATTTGGGTGGTCTGCTGCATGGAAATGGTTCGTGAATTCCGTAAATATGTGATCCCTGAGATAATCACCGGTGAAAATTCACGGATTTTTGCAGGCAGATACACCAAAAATTTTCATTCGGACAATGTCCTGATTGCGACGGACAAAAATGTATTTCGTCAGAAGTGGATGCGCGAAATTCTGCAGAGTCTGGATGAATATGGCACTGAATATGTGATCTTTTCTGATATTGAAGAAAATCCACGCGATTATAATGTGATGGCGGGTGCTGACCTCTATCTGGGTGAAGAGTGTACGGGAATCCTTGCCGTCGGGGGTGGCAGTGTTCTTGACTGCGCAAAAGGTATCGGGATTGTTGCTGCCAATGGGGGGACGGTGATGGATTATATCGGGGTGGACCTTGTCAGAAATCCGATGCCCCCGCTGATCTGTGTGCCGACAACTGCCGGGAGTGCGGCAGACGTTTCACAATATGCAGTTATCTGCAATACGGAGAGGCAGACAAAAAATCTCATCATCTCAAAATCTCTTGTTCCGGATGTATCCCTTCTCGATACGGTACCGCTGATGACACAACCCACAGACGTCACGGTGCATTCCGGTATGGATGCCTTTACACATGCGATTGAGGCGTATGTGTCCAACGGTTCGTCTCACCTGAGCGATATGCTTGCGCTTGAATCGGTAAAAATAATCGCCGGGTTATTTCCGTTTGCAGAGGACAACGCCGATGATCCTGCATTCCGGTTTCAGTCTTTGATGGCCAGTATGTATGCCGGAATTGCGTTTTCCAATGCCGGATTGGGGCTTATTCATGCGATGTCGCATGCCATCGGTGCCCGGTATGATCTCCCGCACGGGTGTGCCAGTTCCATTGTAATGCCGGGGGTGATCCGGTATAATTATGCGTCAGCACCCCGGAAATACCGAAAGATTGCGGATATCCTTGGCGTTTCTGCCGGCATTTCTGACGATGACCAGTGGATGACGGCACTGTTGTCTGTTATATCTGGTATGGGTGGAGAATCAGACAGTGATATGGCACTTTCTGAGTATGGAGCGTGTATGGATGACATTCCGGATTTGGCAGCACATACGATTGTTGATCCCTGTATTGCAACCAATCCGCGGATACCTGATACGGATGATATCTCCCGTCTTTTTGTAGGTGTCCTCTGACAATGGATGCGGACGGATGAATGCAGATTGTATCTGTGAACATATGGTCTCTGAATAACCTGGTATGTGGAAATGTCGGGCGATAAAAATCAGTATGAAGAAGATCTCAAAGATATCCGAAACAGGATTATCGGGTTTGGTGAGTCTTCGATAAAAAAGAGCTACTATCCTCAACTCCAGTACCAGCAGGAAGAACTGGAGCGGTTCCGGGTCGCACTCGACAGCACCCGTGACATCGTGTTGATTCTTGAACCGGTTTCCGGGCAGATTATTGATGCCAACAGTCAGGCAGAAAACATGCTTGGGTATACCGGCAAGGAACTCCTGAATATGACCATATTCGATGTGGCGGATCACGACAGACTTCATCAGGTATTGGGGGTGCGCGAATCCGGACTCCGGACATCAGAGATCATCAGGGCGCCGGTGGTTGCGAGGGACGGGCAGACAATACGGATGGAGTTGAGTATCAGTTCTGCTCATTTTGAGAAGAACAATTATATAACGGTGTTATGTCGTGACATTACTGAACGTGAGGAGATGGAGGCGGCAATACGGTACTCTGAATTCCAGTACCGGACGACAATTAACACGCTCCATGATATTCTTGTCGTGGTGGATGCATCATTGTCTGTGATTATCTATAATGATGCCTTTGAGACACTGTGCCGGAATAGCGGCGTTTCAGGCGTTCTTCAGGGAATGGATCTGCGAGTCCTGAATGGGGTCTTCTTTTCTGACGATGATCAGAATGTGTGGGATGGCATTCCTCTGGATGACTTTTTTGAAGAAGATATAAAATACCGGTATAATGGGAAATTTGCGATATATTCCCTGAAAAATATGCCCATTATTGAGGATGGTGTCTTTAAGCAGTCTGTTCTGTATCTCAGGGATACGACAGAATATTCTGTGCTCGAAAATATGAAGAAAGAGGCGTTTATCCAGATTGAAAAGAATATGGAACAGTTCGCTGTCTTAAATGACCAGATCAGAAATCCTCTCCAGATTATCCTCAGTATCATCAATCTTGAATGCAGTGATGAGATAACGGAAAAAATTCTGCCGCATATCATTGAGATCGACAACCTGATTAATAATCTGGATAACGGATGGATAGAGTCAGAGACGGTCAGAAATATGATTGTCCGGCATTATGGGATATCGCTGATTGATCGTGCAGACATCTCTGATGTCATCCGGTATCTGCAGGATAAATGCGAGTCCTGAGCGTGATCGTCAGCCTGTTTTCCGGTATGGTGATTGCCGTCCCTATGCAGGGTGCTGATTCGCGGGTTTATGTCCTCAGACGTAGCATCACTTTTATATCTGCCCACCGGCGGGAATTGTGAATGAGCACCAAATCACCGTATGAAAAATGACGGGCGGCATCGATGATACTGACATGAAACTTCCGTTTCTCCGTATTCTTGTGATCGGCATCGGCGGGATGGGATCTGCGATGTTGAATGGCCTCCATCGCGAAAAGGTCCGCTGGATAGATACCCTTGCCATCGATACTGATGCGTCCGGGCTGATACGCTGTGATGCCGGTGCACGGGTCCTGTCTGAATCACCAGATTGTGATGGCATGGGCTGGGAGAGGACGGGCGATTCCGTCAGGAAGGCGGAGGATGCAAGAACAATTGTCTTGGGGCGGTGTGCCGCTGCGGATGTGGTCCTCGTCTGTGCGGGACTGGGCAGGAAGACCGGTTCCGGGGCGGCCCCGGTGGTAGCGGAGATTGCGCGGCGGACGGGGGCACATGTTGTGGGTCTTGTCACCATGCCCTTTACGATATGCGGCGAAAACGAGAGGGTTGTTGCCCAAGAGGCGCGTAGCAGGCTGTTGGAGGTCACGGACTCTTTGATGGTCTTCGCAAACAATCAGTGCCTCATCCCGTTAAGGCCTGACCTCCTCCGGATGCGCAATCCCTATCAGCCGTGGGAATCCGTCCGGCTGGATGTGGTGAGGGAGATGATCATCAGACCTTTACTGTACCATTTAAAGGACCTGTCTCGCCTCGGGCATGTCTTTTCAGGGGGTGGGGCTGCCATCGTGATGCATGGGGACGGAGCGCCAACCGATGACATGTACACCCTCCTGAAAAACTGCACCGACTTCTCCTGCCGTGATTATGCCATTACCGGCGGAACGGGCGCCATCGTTCTCCTCTTTGGCGAGGGGCCTGTCCCGATCACCGCTGACGACGAGAACGACATTCGCAGGGCGCTCGACCTCGCGGACGGTGCAGAGGTCATATGTGAATGGCGCAGACAGGGGCGGGTGGGCGATGATATATGGGTCATGTGCCTGGTGACCGGACTCCGAAAACCGGCGGACGGGAAGGACCCGTGGATGGTGGCAGATGACCTTTGGTATGATGGCGATGAGAGGGTGTGATCCGGCGGGAATGCAGAGGATTGTCCGCCGTTCTTTCATCCGGGACATGCCGATGAATGCACTGATCTGAATTCCCTGGCGTGTCGGTAATGCATCAACTGGTATTTGGGAAGCATTGCAGATCTGCTGAGGAACAAACAGTGACAGATACAAAACCAAAAAACAAGAAACGATGCTGATATGGGGATTCGAACCCCAGTCGCTGGCGTGAAAGGCCAGCATGATTGGCCCCTACACTATATCAGCAGGCGCACATTCGTGCCTGAATATATACGCGTCCGGGGGATATATATCTTTTGAATTGAGATTTGAGCGGGTGCGACTGCAAAAGAGAACGGTGGTGCTCAAAAAAATTAGTAGACAGGGGTGCCCTCTGTCTGTGTCTTGGTGGTGAATCCGGCCATCAATTGTTTGACAACCGGGCCGGGTTTGCCGGTGCCGATCTCCCGGCCGTCAATTTTCGTGACCGGTGCGACTTCCGCAGCAGACCCGGTGACGATGACTTCGTCTGCGGTATAGAGATCAAAGTATCCGAGGTTCTGTTCCACGATGGGAATGCCCAGTTCATCGGCCACTTCAAGAAGCACCATCCGGGTGATCCCACGGAGGTTATTCAGGGTTGGCGGTGTGATGATCATACCGTTTTTCACGACATAGATGTTGTCCCCGGACCCTTCCGCGACATATCCGTTCGTGTCAAAGAAGATGGCCTCGTCGCCGCCCTTGTAATTGGCCTCGATTTTTGCCATGATATTGTTCAGATAGTTCAGGCTCTTCACATTCGGGGGGAGGGACTGTGCCGGGTTTCTCCTGATGGAGCAGGTGATGGCGGTGAGACCCTTGTCGTAGAGGTCCCCGTACATGGCGCCCCATCCGGTTGCGATCACAATGATGGTGGGCCGTTCGCATTTGTTCGGGTCGAGACCGAGGTCGCCGACACCTCGCGTGATGATCGGGCGGATATAGGCATCTTTGAGATCATTCTTCCTGAGTGTCTCAAGGATCGCCTCTTCCATCTCCTCTTTGGTGATCGGGATCTTCAGGTCAATCGTCTTTGCAGAGTCCCACATCCTGTCGATGTGTTCTCCGAGACGGAACACGCGTCCGTTATAGGCACGGATGCCCTCAAAAACGCCGTCTCCGTAGAGCAGTCCATGGTCAAAAACAGACACTTTTGCGTCCTCTTCCTGGACATATGCTCCGTTCAGGTAAATCAGCATGATATAATATACTCAGTAGGGAATCAAATGGTTTGTGTCTGTTGACCGCGGGAAAAAAGGGTGCCGGGGTTATGGTGAATGGTGCCTGCACAGCTCCGTGAAATTTCGGAACATCCCCGGAACGGATGAAGGGTGCAGGTGGGTATATCCTGCGATGGTATTGTTGCAGACCGCTCCGTCCAGATTGTCTTTGATCCCTTTGCCACGGGTAAGCCGGTATGCATAATCTGTCTCTGCTGCGAGACGCACATCCGTATGGTGGAACTCATGCCCGGCAAACGCACCGCTCCCGAGGGGGCTTTTCTCTGACGCCGTCCCCTGCACGTAGCCAATCACGCGTTTGACAGGCATCCGGGTCTCTCCTTTGAACACCCCTGCCATTGCATACCGTTCATCGGTTGTCCGTCCTTCGTGCCCGCGGGCGAGGATCAGGTCCTCTGTGAGATAGATGAGGCCACCACATTCCGCATAGATGGGTGTGCCGTTTGCAGACACCTCCCGGACGGCGTCCCGCATCCGGTCGTTTGCTTCCAGACCGTCTGCAAAGAGCTCCGGGTATCCTCCGCCGATGATGTACCCGTCCGCATCCGGCAGGCGGTCATGAATGGGGCTGAAGAAGACCGGTTCTGCTCCCTGTGCACGGAGAATGTCAAAGAGGTCATTGTAGTAAAAATTGAACGACTCATCCAGGGCAACGCCGATGGTGATGTCGGTTTCCGCTGCCGGGCAAAACATTTCTGGCTGCTTTTGCGGTGCGGGGACGTCCTCTGCGATATCCATTAGAGAATCGAAATCGACATGGTCCCCGATGATCTGCGTGATGGCATGGATCTTTTCATGGAAGACACCGGTCTGTGAGCCCTCGAGGAATGGCACGAGTCCGAGGTGCCGCATGGTGAGTTTCATCTCATCGCGCCGGGGAATCGCACCGATAACAGGGATGTCGCAGGCATGTTCGATGGCCGTTGTCGCTTTTTCCCGGTGGATGTCGCCCTTGACCTGATTGAGGATGACGCCCTTGATGCGGACCGCGGGGTCAAACGTCTGGAAGCCTTTCACCAGTGCTGCCGCACTCCGGGTGATGCTGCGGGCATCCACCACCAGCACCACCGGCAGGTCAAGCGTCTTTGCGATGCTTGCGGTCGACCCCCGGTCTGTCAGGGCGTCTGACCCTTCGTAGAGGCCACGGACCCCTTCAACGATGGAGATGTCCGCACCGATTGCGCCATTGGCATACACATCGTGGATGAGCGGGGTGTCCATCACAAAACTGTCCAGGTTTCTGCACGGTCTGCCGGTCACGCCGGTGAGATACGAGGGGTCGATATAGTCCATCGCTACCTTAAACGGCTGAACGACATGCTCTTTTGAGAGCAGTGCTGCGATGGCAAGCGTGATGCTGGTCTTTCCGCTTCCGGAGCGGTCCCCTGTGATCAGAAGGCTCTTCATGAAAGGCTCCGGATGGTATCCCCGAATTCGCTCGCGACGATCTCCTGCACGCCCAGTGTCTTGGGGTGCAGGTCCACTTCGACGACCACGTGCTGGTGGCCGATATCACGCAGCGGTTCAACCTGCCTGGGACCGTTTGTGACAGAGAACATCTCAACCCCTCCGGTGTATTCCGGGGGTATTGCATGGGGGACACCTGCAACAACCGCGAAATCCGGTTTAATGTCCTGGATGATCTCTCCCAGTGCATCGCCCAGGACACCATATTCATCGAGAGCGCCGGTCAGGACCGGTTCAATTCCGTGGGCCATCAGACCCGCACGAATATGTGCGGCATCCCGGCGCACCTTGGCAAGGCCCAGGTCAGAGAGATTGGCGTAGTACTGGATGGCAGCATCAGGAGCGGCGTCATGGACAGCGACCATAATATCTGCAAACATATATGCCGTCTCCTTCTTTGCATTCAGGATGACGAGTCCCTTCTTCCCGTCACGGATACATTCGAGCAGACGCCCTGCGGCGATATGTTTCAGGTCACCACGGGACGGTTCGATATACGGTTTGCATGCCGCTCCCCGTGCCCGTTCCACTTCATTTGCCCCGGCAAGGAGGCGTTTCTGCCGGTCCAGTTCTTCCATACTGATCCATCCCGCGTCTGCTGCCGGACGGAGTGCCGCCATGACGCCGTCGATATTCTCCCGGAACCCGGCGTGAATGTCCATTGCAATGGCAGGAGTCTCTATGCCGGAATCGCGGATGGCCGCCTCCATGTCCTCACCGATGATCATCGAGACACAGGTGCCGACGACCGCGATCCGTGTTGGGGAAAAGGTCTTTTCAGCATATTGCAAGACCCGTTCCAGCACGTCCTGTCCGCCGAAGATGAACTCGTTATCGGCAAGGGAGGTGGTCAGGACACGCAGTCCGTCTTCTTCCAGGAGGCGGGCGTGTTTGAACGAACATCCGGATGGTCCGTGTAATATGGCGAGGTCACACCCCAGGTCGCGGGCGGTATAGAGGGCGGCAACAATTGAACTTGGTCGTGGCTGAATGTACTGCATTGTATTATCTCCAGGTCTTCACAGCGAGCACAATCACTCCTGTATCTGATATGGTCTTTGCATGCGCCTCTCCTTCGGCAAGGGTGGGGAAGCGAACACACGGGTGCGACACCTGTTTCGCTGCATCATCCGGATAGGCACTCCCTACCAGGATGACTGCGTCCGGGGTCGTCGTTTCAATTACCTGTTTGATATCTGCGAGAGAAAAGCCTTCGCAGATATTTTCTGCCTCCGCACCGATGACGAGGGTGACCGGTGCATCCGGGAGGATCGTCCTGCCGTAGCGCACCGCTTCAATGGCGGTCTTCTGTGCGGTGCCGGAATTGGCGTCATCAATGACGACGGTTGCACCGTCCGGGGTGGCGTGGAGTCTTCCCGGAAGGGCGGTAAATGCGCTGAGAGGGTCCGGTGCATATCCCAGAATACACGCTGCCGCCGCTGCCGTCTGCAGAGCACTGCGATACGCGGTGAGGTGCAGGAGCGGATTTTCAAATGAGCCTTCCGCCCCGTTGTATGACCAGGTGCATGTCGTCCCTTCGCAGGAGACAATATCCTCTGCATGGATGACCCTGTCATGCTCCCACGCAATGCCCGGTGCAGCAAGGACGGTGTCACAGGAGAGGAGCATCTCTTTTTTCAGCGCTGCGGCATGTTTTTTTCCGCCTGCACAGAGATAGTCCTCAGCAGACGTCAGGATGCCCAGGTCTCCAATGCCGCTGACACCGATGGATTCCTCGGCAACGAGCCACCCGCCGGATTCAATGGCCATCTTTGCTGCTGCAATGGTGGAGGCGGGCGTGATACTTTTCCTGCCTGCGGAGGTCTGTGACGGGTACTCTGTGATCCCGATTGAGGAGAGCAGCACCCCTGCTCCCGGAAGGACGGACGCAAGTGCATGGGCAGTCGTCGTCTTTCCCCGTGCGCCGGTGATCTCAACCGTGAAGCGGGGCCGGGCGGTGCCCAGACAGAAGGGGGTCATCTGGTGGTGCGTCCGGTAGTGCGCTGTCATCTGCATCACGGGATGGTCCGGGTCGAGATGAACCGGGGCAGTGATGATGTCATAGGTACGGGTCAGGGCCTCTGCAACGGAGATACTGCCGCCGTCGCGATAGACATCGACGGTGTCAACCCGGTGTCCCTGTAATAAAAGATGGCGGGATATCTCTGTTCCGCCATGGATGGTGTCAACCACCAAAATATTCATGTGAATCAGGACTGGTTATTCAGTACTGCATCTGCGTTTTTGATCATCAGGTCAGCGAGCATCGGGTCGCTGCCGATAGGCTGTGCATAGAGCAGCGGGACCTCTGTGCCGTTTGCAAGCGCAAAGGTGCCGGTGTTTGACCCTTCAGCAAGGCCGAGGATTCCGGGAATGTCAACCAGAATGTGGATGCCCTTTGCAAGGAAGAGGGGTACAACAACGAGCTTTTCGATATCCTCGCTTCTGAATTCCTCAAGTTTTTCCTGCACGGTAGGGGTGTTGATGCTCATGAATCCGGATTTCACCAGGAATCTGTCTTCCTTTTCTGCGACCAGGTCTGCTGTTGTTTCGATGAGTTCCTTGTTGTACGGTTTCTTGCTTCCGTGACCAACGAGTAAGAATCCTGTCTTTGCCATATTCTACTATGTAATACGATATTTAGTAAAATAGTTACCGGTTTTTGCTCTGTTCTATAAATATATGCAATAAAATGAGTGAATGACAGGTCTGTAGTGTCTATAGATGGTATGCCGTTGTATCGGTGTGCCTTCTGTGCTGACTCATGATCAATATAATGTGAAAAATCTTACAGGATGCCTTTGGTTTTGATACGTTTTTCCTCATCACTGTATGGGATGCACCGGCCTGTCTGCTACAATGATCTGATTGGAAAATGATTATTATGGTTTGTGCGTATGTGTGTATATGGCTTCTAAAACGGTTAACCTCTCGGAAGAGGCATACAACAGGCTGAAGGAATGGAAACTCAGCGATGATGAAAGTTTTTCAAGCGTAATTGTTAGGGTTTTACCCAAATCGCGTGATCTAAAGAAACTGCTTGAGGATGCAGAACCGGATTTGACAGAAGAAGAGGCAGAGAAACTCAAACAGGACATAGAATGAATGATTATCTTTGACTCAACGTTTTTGATTGATCTCATGAAGAGCCCCAATAATCCAAAGCAAGGGAACTGTAGTTCATTGCTGGATGAAATACAGAGGGCTGGGGAGCCATATGCAACTACTTTTGTGAATGTACTCGAACTGAACAAAGGTGTATACCGATCCAACGACAGAAAGAAGACCAAAAAGAGTCTTGACGATATGCTGGATATCATCCCGATACTGGATTTCAATACTGCATATTATGAACAATATGGTTATCTGTCCGCATTTCTTGAAGGAAAGGGAACGCCTATTGGTATGTTTGATGAGCTAATCGCGGCCATTGCTCTGTACCATAATGCGAGAATTGTAACCAATAACATCTCTGACTTCTCGCGTGTACCCAACCTGGAATTGATCTCTCATTAATCCCCGGAGATCATTGGGTTTAATCATTCTCGTAATTAAGACGATTCTGACCGCTCAGAGTTCTGGTATTTATTCCTCCATGCGGGGATACCTCCTGAAGAATTCTCACAGGAGTGCATATAGGAAGTCATTACATATGCCGAAGAAAAATGAATACAATAGGATGATTATGGACCCCTATGATCGGTATGAACTGATGGTGAACGGAATGGTAGTACAGACTCCTATCGTACTGGCATCCATGGCAGGTGTGGTTGATGCTGAATATGCACTGGCACGCAGCGAGAATGCCGGCATGGTCTGTATCGGGGGGTACTCAATCGATGATGCAACAATGGCCGCGTCCCGCAGTCTGGTCGAGGCCGGAAGGGAAGAGTTCCTTCCGGACGACCCGGTCGCCGAGATCCGTGCTCAGGCACAGGCGCTTATGGAGAGCGGTCTGGTTGTTGCGGTAAATATGCGCGGCAGTACACCGGCATCCTTTGCAGCGGTGGCGGGGGCAATCGGCCCTTCCATTGTCTATGAGATTGATGCGCACTGCCGGCAGGAACCGATGATTGCCGCAGGGTGTGGCGAGGCACTCCTGCACGACACCGCGGCGCTTATGGAGACCGTCCGTGCACTCAAGAAAGAGGGTGTCACGGTATCGGTGAAGATCCGGGCCGGTGTGGCAGAGGATGACCGGGCGCTCGCACGGGCACTCTGGCAGGCGGGTGCTGATATCCTGCATATCGACCTGATGGACTTCGGACACACCAAACTCCGGCAGATCCGCAATGCCTGCCCGCTTGTGTTGATCGCAAACAATTCGATCACCTCATTTTTGGTGGCAAAGGACATGCTTGCCCACGGGGCCGATATGGTCTCGCTTGCACGTCACGCAGACCCCGCAACGCTTGCCTCCCTCAATCGGAGTATTGCGGAGTACGCGGATGAGACCGGGTGGTACAACGCACCGAAGCAACTCTGCCGTGGCGGAGATATCCGGAGTCTGACCTTCTGCTGTATGCCGGTCAAGAAATGTCCCCTGCTGCCGGTGCTGGATACCTTAGGCATCTCCCGCAATGAATTCATGTCACTGAAACTGGACGGCGTGAAGAATACGCCCCTTCAGGGCGGCGAAAATACCTGTTTCGGAAGTCTCGCCTGGTGCTGCAAGAGTTCAACGCCGTGTATGTTCCGCAATATGGCACTGAAGGAAGCGGGTCTGAGTCTGCCGGACTATATGCGCTACAAGAGACGTCTCTCAGAAAAGCTGATGAAGCGGGTGTTTGATGGCGATTTGTTCTATGCGACGGAGTGACTGCGCACAGATAGCGATGATGCTTGAGGTCTGCGCATACCCCAAACCGGGGAATGTGGACCGGTGTCATGATTACGAGGACACGTGGCTGGAGCATTTTCTCGCTTCAGCCATTCTTGCCCGCCCCGCGTTTGCACAGGCGGAAGGTACGACCACCGGGATGGGGGCGCTCATCAAAGAGGCGGTCTCCCTCACCGCGGTGCACACAGGGGGTAATACCCATTTTGGTGCATATATTCTGTTGTTCCCCCTGATCATGGGCGACGGCATTAAAGGTGCCGAAGCAGTCATCCGACAGACGACGGTGGACGACGCCATCGCATTTTATGAAGCCTTCGCCCTCACCGAAGTCCGGATGAACGAGACGGATGACCTCGACGTGAACGACCCGGCATCCACCGAGCACATCCGCGAGGAGGGCCTGACCCTCAAAGATATCATCGCCTACTCGGCAGCAGGCGACATGGTCTGTCGCGAGTGGGAGAACCATTTTGCCCTCAGCAGGCGTGTGGCGGACTTCCTCCTCGCCTCACCGGATGGAAAACAGGCGATCGTCCGGGCGTTCTTCTCGCTCCTCGAAACCGAACCGGACACCTTCATCATCAAGAAACTCGGCCGGGACGCAGCGGAGTGGACAATGAGTCAGGCACAGGAGGTTGCGGCAGGAAGACTGGCGCCGGAGGCGTTTGATGAGGAATGCCTCGCACGCGGCATCAACCCGGGGTCGATTGCGGACATCACGATTGCAGGCATTTATCTTGCACTGCGGGAGGGATGGGATTGGGAATCCTCGCAGACGGCATAAACGAAATCATCGCAACCACCGCAGACCCTGCAACCGGCGTCCCCAACGCCGCACCGATGGGCATTATCTGTCGCAACGGACGCACCATGATGCGGCTCTTTCACGGGACGGATACGGAGGCAAACATCCGGGCGTCCGGGTGGGTGGTCGCGAATCTCACGTTTGACCCGATGGTGTATGTGCAGAGTGCGTTTGCGGACCTGCCGGTGGATGCCTTCGAGGAGATTTCAGCAGATCGCATTGATGGCATCCCGATGCAGCGTCTCTCCGCGTGTGAGGCATGGGAGGCCTTCACTGCGACGGTTGTCAGTGACAACCCGGAGACGCTGGTGGTGGAACTAACTCCTGTCGCATCCGAGATCGTGGACCTGCAGCCCCATCCGCCCAACCGGGCCTTTGCCGGGATCATTGAGGCGACGGTGCATGCAACACGGTATGTGGTGACGCGGGACCCGGCGTTGTGGGCGTTGATTGAGCAGGCGGGAGCAGTTGTGCGGAAGTGTGGGGGAGAAGAGTGTGTTGAGGCGTTTGAGGTGTTGCTGAAGTATTGTCGACACAATAATTTTGTGGAATCATAATATGAGCTTTCTGCAGGAAAGATTTTTCTAAAAATATCTTATTTTCTCAGTGGTATTTATCTTAACTGACTTTTATGTTCTTTATGGGTGTTTATCGTTATGATTTGAGATAAGATGTAATCCAAAGTTAAGTGAAAGCCTAATATTATGGTAATATGTGTCATAAGGGGCGGAGAATGGACAATTATGAAAATTGATTAATACTTATATTTTGAAAGAAAAAAGGTTCAGAGAGTTTTGTCTAAAAGTACCTGGGTAGTACCATCGTCAAACTCTGCAGTGATGACCACACGCTCATCTCCGTCAGCATGTCCAGCACTATCAAATGTTACTGAATAACCAACACTGGGATTTTGTTTTGATGTCTGTGCTGATGTTCCACCAGAGCCATTTGTAGCTATGCTTCCAGTTGCTGTGTATATTGTTGAATTTATCCAAGAAACCTTCTCTGCATCTGGCCCACCTTGATATGTAACAATAATATCATCACCATTGATCTTCGCGGTAGCTGCAACGGTCTTAGTTGTTTCAACATCGTTTGCCATACCAAACACAAACACAGCGATAACTGCTGCGAGGATCACGGTAATCGCGACCATAAGGATCACACCAATAACCGGTGAGACCGCTTCTTCATTTTCATTAAATCTCATTTCAATTCACCTCTCCCCAACAGAGCGAACGTCACCCTGTGGCGGGTAAGTATAGATATTATTCACATATATAAAGGATTTGTGAATGGATTTTTTTTGGAATAATTATTGGGTTATATTGCGCGTTTTTGTGAAAGATTGTCTAATAATCCAGCACAAAATGAAATAATATTTCTCGCTATTGCAGATCACATTAATCTATTGGTTATCAATAGTGAACTTTATATTGATATTCAAAGGGCATTTAAATGCCTACGGTGAAAAAAACAAGGGTATTTATATTGTGATCAGGTGCGGATTTCGATGACATCTGGCATTTCTCTCACAGACGGATCCGCAGCACCGCCCCGTCCCGCACGACTGCGGCACCTCCGGCAACTGCCTGCACATATCCCGTCACATATGCTGCCGCCGGTTCTGCCATCGTAAACGGGTAGGAGAAGAGTGCGTGTGCGTCCAGGTTCACCAGGAGGACTGAATCGTCCCCCCTGTTTCCCTCGTCTACGTCTCCGCCATCCTCCCGCTCGATCTCCACTCCTGCCACCATCAGCGTGCTCTCGATGACTTCCACCGGTGCCATGAAGGGAGGCATCCGCTCGCATGCCTTCTCACCGTCCTCAAACCCGATGGCACCGATGACGCGGAGGATATCCATCACCGCCTCAGGCGTCCCTTCTGCCATCACCCGTTCGATCACCTCCCCGCCGATATCACGTGGTTCCCAAGTGCGGGCCAGTTTCAGGAGGGACCAGTCCCGGGAGAACTGCCCTTTTTTCATGACTGCATCACCCCCGCAGGACAGAGAAGTTCATTACACCGATGCCGATGATCTCAAGGATCCGTGACGCCACTTCTCCCCAATATACAATCGATATATCCGGGCCGGTCATCTGAACGAAATCCGGCAGGACAATGCCGATGACCAGGATAAACAGCCCGATTGTGAAATAGAGCAGGGTCGGTTGTTTCACGAGCCGGTAGGCATCATAGATGAAGATGATCAGGGCGCCCCCTAAAATCAGGGTGACGAGCGCAAGGATCTGCTGCACGAGGATAAACTGTGACTCAATCATAACGGCGGACACTCCAGTTCTGTTCTTTGATTCGTTTGACCGTGATGAACGGTTTGATCTCCTTTACACCGGCATACCGGGACAAGGGAATCAGGATATCATTTTTCAGGTCGGTGATCGACGAGACGACCACCTTTGCCATGAAATCACTCGGCTCCAGTGTCTCATAGAGTTCGAGGACACCGTTATGGTCGGCAAGAAAGGACGCCACCTCTTCCTTGTCATCCGGTGTCACCGTGATCGTCAGAAATGAGATAAGACTCTCTGCAAAATACTCCGGGTTAATCGAGATGGTAAACCCTTCAATCACCCCGGATGACTTTAACTTTTCAATGCGTTTGAACACCGTGGAAGGAGCAATATCGAGCTGCTTCCCCAGTTCTGCCATCGAGATCCTGCCATCCTTTGCAAGTTCACTCAAAATGGCATGGTCGATATCATCCATTCTTTCCCCAACCCCATTATACATAATCAATATTCATGACTATTCATATACCTTGTGCGTGTTATTTCAAAAAAACGATAATGAGTGAATATTATCCATTCCGAGAGCCACACGAACACACATCCGGCGTATACGTTCACAGGCAGGATTGGCGTCCATGATAAGTGTCTCTCCGTCCCACCACATATACACCGGAGAAACATGGAACCATTTGAAAAAATACGGGAAACCGTGTATGAACAAACCGGCTTTGTGAATGTGCAGGAAATTAAGGAGGGCTATTCAGACGAGCGAAAATACATGCTCATCGCGCCCGGGAATACCAAATATCTGCTGCGAATCACAGACCCCGTCAATGAAGATACCATACAGAGAAAGAAGGCTGAATTTGATATCATCCGGAACCTCAAACCATATTCTGACAAAATACCGGACGCAACATATTTCGGCATATCCAAAGACAATAGTCTCTGTTTCATGATCCTCAGCTTCATTGAAGGGGTAAATGCAGAACAATCTTTACCAGATTATTGTGATGATGTGCAGTACAGGATCGGGGTTGCCGCCGGGAACGAACTGAGAAAAATGCATTCCATGAAGGCGCCTGCGTGGTATCCCGGGTGGTATGAAATAAAAAAGCGGAAACACGCATATTATCTCCGGGAACTCAGGGAATGTCACCTGAAATGCGAAGGCATAGATCTGGATGGAATCATCACGTATGTCGAATCCGGGATGGATCTCATGAAAAATGTTGCATCGTCATTTCAGCACGACGATTTCCACCCGGGAAATCTGATCATCAGGAATGGAGAATTATGCGGTGTGATCGATTTCAATCGGTATGACTGGGGCGATCCCATCCATGATTTTTACAAAACCGCACTGTTTTCACGCTCTGTCAGCGTTCCGTTTTCTGTCGGACAGATCGACGGATATACCAGGGGGAATATCTCACATGATTTCTGGAAGAGGTATGCCTTCTATGCCGCAATGAGCATTCCTTCTGATATCGTCTGGTCATATCGATACGCTGTCCGGACAGGCGACATCGACGAGATCGACCGGTCGCAAAAGAGAGTCCACGTGATCGTCAGTGATCACGATGGCTTTGAACAGGAAATACCCCTCTGGTATGAAAAGTACCGGGATGACAAGGAAGTGTAATCCGGGTCATCTCTACAGGGGGGGATCGTTTTTTGAAATGAGTTGTCTGGTTGTCCCCCGGTTTTCTTCGCCGAAAAGCCGGAGCATGATACTCGCTTCCCACAAATGTGCATACACCAAATGACCGGTCTGACAAGAGATGCAGAAACCGGTTCCCTGTTTCTCTTCCATATCCGGCACTGATCAGTCACCGGTTTTTGAGAACTGTCTCTGAGACCAACCCGCCCGGATTGACCATCCGCCTGCCGGAGCTGGCTGCGATTGCGTCCCGGATGGCATAGGACACAAATGCCTTCCCATCACGGCAGGCGTCCGTGAGGGAGGTGCCCCGTGCGAGATGTGCGGTGATGGCCGCTGCAAGCGAGCACCCCGAGCCATGCACCTCATAGGGATACCGGGGGCCGTCCAGTACGAGATAGTCCGTTTCACTGAGATAGACATCCGGTGAGGTAACCCCTGTCAGGTGTCCGCCCTTCATGAGCACCGCTCCTGCGCCCATCGCAAGGATATCGCGTCCGGCAGACTGCATCTCAGCCGTGGTCGTGATCGTCTCTCTGCCCGTTATGGCACAGAGTTCCGGAATATTGGGGGTCACGAGTGTGGCGCGGGGGATCAGACATTCGCAGAGGGCAGCGAGACTCTCCTCTGACGCAAGACGCTGCCCGGAGGTGGCAATCATTACCGGGTCGACCACCAAGGCAACCTCTTGGGGAAGATTATCTGCCACCGTCCGTATCGTCTCTGCATCCGGCAGCATCCCGGTCTTTGCCGCCCGGACAGGGAAGTCCGCAAACACCGCCTCCATCTGGTGCGATATGGTCTGCGTATCAACGGTCAGACTGGAGAGAACGGAACAGGTGTTCTGGGCGGTGATGGCGGTCACCACCGTACAGCCCCACACGCCAAGGGCAGTAAATGTCTTGAGGTCTGCCTGAATGCCTGCGCCTCCGCCGGAATCTGACCCGGCAATCGTACACGCAAACGGTATCTGTGGTGCCTGCATACCGGAAGTATTGCACCGCGGACAGATTGAAGGTTTATGCCGGTTTTATGTGGCGTGGCGGACAACACTTTTTCATGGATATCGAAGAGCTGACACGGCGATGCCTCTCAGCAGGAAAAGATGAAGAGACCTGTGCTCACCATCTCAAAGAACAGATCTGTTCGATGAAGCCGGGTGCCTCATCTGAGTATGCGCTCTCCATGGCCCGTGCAGTGATAGAAGAAGTGAAAAACAGCAATATGGCCGCATCCCCTCTCACTGAATATACCAAAGCGGATGTGACCATGGGCGAATTTGGCGTCGGGTCCCGGGGGACCGGGGACTTCTTTGCCCACCGCCAGTTCCCGAAGATCATCGGCGGCACCGACGCCTCCGTCGGCGTCGATGAGATGGACGACGCCGGTGCGGTTGAAGCAGGCGGGAAATATATCATCACCACCGTGGACGGCATGCACTCCCGCCTCTCGGACTATCCCTTCCTCGCCGGGTTCCATGTGACCCGTGCCACCCTTCGTGACGTCTATGTCATGGGGGCAAAACCGGTCGCCATGCTCTCTGACATCCATGTCGGGGATGACGGCGACGTGGCAAAGATATTCGATTACACCGCAGGCATATCGGTCGTCAGTGAAGCGATGAACATCCCGCTTGTGACCGGTTCAACGCTCCGTATCGGGGGCGACATGGTGCTTGGGAGCCGGATGACCGGGTGTGTGGGTGCAGTCGGCGTCGCTGACCACCTCACCGCCCGCACTGCAACCGAACCCGGCGACTGTATCCTCATGACCGAAGGGGCGGGCGGCGGCACGATTGCGACTGCTGCCATCTATTCCGGATTCCCCGATGTGGTGGAGAAGACGATCAACATCCAGTTCCTTCGTGCCTGTGAAGCGCTCCTGAAGAGTGACGTCCTCCCGAAGATCCACACCATGACTGATGTGACGAACGGCGGTCTGCGTGGGGATGCCTATGAGATGGCCGAGACTGCGGGGTGTGACATCGTGATCGTCGAGGATGACCTGCGGAGCCTTGTCGACCCCGACGTGCTGAAGATGCTCGATGCGCTTGAGATCGATTATCTGGGCGTCTCCCTCGATGCCCTCCTCGTCGTGACCCGGCCCGAGGATGCAGACGCAGTGATTGACGTCGTCGCGTCCACCGGTGTCACGATGAAGAAGATCGGCTATGTGACGGAAGGCCCGGGAGATGCCAAACTCATCTCGGGTGGTAAGATGACTGACTTCATCCCCCGCTTCCGTGAGTCGGCATATACCCCGGTCAAGAAGGTCGTCGATACCACTCCGCATGACTTCGAGGAGATGAAGGCACGGGTGGCACAGGCGGCAGATGCCGCGGTGGAGAAAAAAGAGCGGGTGCTTGCCTCGCTCAGACGTGCAGAATCAGCATAATCTATTCTGCCAGAAATACTTCTTTTACGATTGAGGAAAGCAGGGCATCCATCTGGATATATTCATTCCCTGCGTCCCGCATCATCATATCTGCGTCTGCAAGAGCGATGGTGATGCGGGGGTCGTTGTACTCCTGTTTTCGGGCGCGTGAGAGCTCTTCCAGGACTTCCGGGCCGGAGAGCCCATATTCCAGCATCAGGATCTCAATGACGGATTTTGCCTTTTCGATATTTCCTGTTCTGAGCACCCGGAACACGGACCGTGCGATATTGGCAGTCTCCGATTCGAGATACTCATCAAACCCGCCTTCGATCCGGTCGTCGCAGTTCATCTGGCAGAAGAGGATCGCCTTGCGTGCATCGCCTCGTGCAGCGGCGGCAATCAGTTCTGTCTCATCCGGGTCATAGGCATGCTCCGGCACCTGCTCGTTTTTGAGGATCGCGGTCATCAGTTCGAGCACGATCTCGTCCGGGAGCGGGCGGAAGAAGAGGGGCAGGGCACGCGAGGCAATGGCGGGGATAATAGCGCTCTGGGTCCGGGTGATGAAGATGAACCGGCATGTCCCGGAGTAGCGCTCCATCATCCGCCGGAGCGCCTGCTGCGCTTCAAAGGTCAGCGCCTCCGCCTCGTCGAAGACCATCAGTTTGAACTCCGCATCGAGCGGTTTCATCGAGGCGAACCAGCGCACAATGTACTTGAAATTGTTGATCAGGCTCGCGTCCTTGCGGAACATATGGGAGAACTTCTCCTCCTGTTCCAGGTAGGACTTCCCGCCGCGAAAGAGTGCACCGGTCTGGATCACCGTCATATTCTCCTTCCAGAACTCCCCGTAGAGTTCCTTTGCGAGACATTCGACGGCAACACTCTTGCCGGTGCCGTGCCGCCCGCTGATCAGGAGGTGTGGCAGCAGCGCGTCCTGTGCAAACGCCTGCATCATTGAAACGACCTGCTCCTGTCCCCGGATTTCATCAAATGACTGCGGCCGGTATTTCTCAATCCAGAGCATCGGCAAGAGTCTCCTGTATCTGTTCAAGGGCAGCACGCAGAAGGGCGGTATTGTCGTGTGCCGCAATCAGGCGAGCCTGTGTTTCTGGTGTCATCTCCCGGCATGCCCGGGTGATATTCGGTAGTGCCCGGGTCAGTTCATCAACGATGGTCACGGTCGCCGTTTTGGCGGTGCGGGAGAGCGGGTTGAGGTCAATCGTGATGACCGTCTTGCCCATCGCGACCAGTGCTTCACACCGGTCGCCGTCCTCCAGCGGTACCAGCACGACGTCCGCTGCACCGATTCCCTCCCGCAGGCAGAGTGCCCGGTCATGGGAGAGGGGGAGGAGACGTTCGGCAGTTCCTTCGAGAACACTGACCCCTGCACTGTTCAGGTGGGCGGTGATCGCCTCCATGCGTGCCTCTGTCCGGTGAAAGAGGTTCACCTCTACCGCGGCACCGGACGCCTTCGCGAGGTCCCGTATCTCAACTGCTGCAAGGGCCGCCGTATTGCCGTTCACGGATATGACCGGCCGGTCCGCGGCCATCAGGAATGCGGCGGCAGTCTCTTCTGCACGTGCTGCGGACGCGGATGTCTCTTCACCGAGGAGATAGTCAAACGCCTCACCTCTGCCATGCGCACTGGCTCCCTCGACCACAACGATGCCGCTTCGAACCGCATCTGCGATACGTTCGCGTGCCACGAGTGACCGGTACCGGGGATGATCGTCAGGTATCATATTATTTCACTTCAATAAGCCGGAACCCACCGTCCGCCACATGCAGGCGTTGGGGTATGCCGAATTCAGATAATACAGAGAATGATTTGTCGCCAAGGGCAAAAACACCCTTCCCCAGCATTGTCATAGACGCGGGAATCCCGCGCTCGTCACAAGCGTTCAGGATCGGCCGGATTTCATCCGGGATCAGCCCGCTCCGCTCGGCAAACCGCCGTGATATCGAAAAGAAATCCTCCGGGTCTTTCGCGCATTCGGCGGAATACGCCCCGGTGACACGGGCCATCTGTGCCTGGGAGGTGATGACGTCAGCGGTGGAAAGACCTCCGAAACTCAGGGCGGAGAGGGTGACGCCGTGGCCATCCATGCGGGCAATGGCAGCGGATATGCCGGGCTCCGGTCTGCAGACAATCCCGCCCCCCGTGCATGCCGCCACATCGCCCAGTCCTGTCTGGTAGTGCAGCTCAGAGTGATGCGCAAGGCGGGCGATTGCGTCATTTCCGAGGTCGGTTTCAAAGAGAGCATCCGCTGCGACAAGGGTTGCAAGGAGGGCCGCCGCAGAGAGACCGAACCCGGCACCGGGCGGCAGGGTGGTGATAGTCTTCACCGCTGCCGCGACCCCGAGCTGTTCGAGCGCATACTCGATGGGAGGAGACGCGTGCGCAATGCAGGTATCCCGGTCTGCACTCTCTGCGACATTGACTGCGACCGTGGTCTCCCGGGCGGGCCTGACCTCGGCAAACACGCCCTTGTCAACCACAATTCCCCCGCCGCAACTACCGGTCGTCTCCGGTGTCTCGCCGTCGCATCTCCGGAAATACCCGGAGATGTGCCCGGGACAGAATCCTATTGCAAATGCTGCCATAGTGCCTCTGCCACCTCGGTCTTTGTGCCTTCTACCTCTACGCACCCGTCTTTTGTGATGAGGGTGTACGCACCGGTGTCACTGCCCAGTACGTCAGGCGTATTTGCGGCCACCATGTCCGCCCCCGCAGCAAGCAGTGCTGCTGCTTCCTCTCTGCTGTTCTCGCCCAGTTTGAAACCGACGACGGTTTTTGGACGGTGGTCACCCTGCAACACATCAAGGATGATCTTCGGCAGCACCTGCAGGCCCACTGTGACCTCTTCTCCGCTGGGGATCTTTCCTTCCCGGGGGACCGGCGCAAAGTCAGAGATGGCCGCCGCACTGAGATAATAGTCAAAGGTCTGCCCGGCACACAGGCGTAGGACGGCCGCGTGCATCTCTCCTGCCGATTCTGCAGGGACATTCTGCACATGGGGCACCGCAAGGGTATCCGCGTGGACAATCCAGACCTCTGCCCCGAGGCGTGATGCCTCGCGTGCCAGTTCTTTGCCCATCGTGCCGGAGGAGCGGGTGGTCAGCACCCGCACATCGTCCAGACGCTCACGGCAGGGTCCGCTTGTGATAAGGACAGTCTTCCCGGCAAGGGGCATTCCGGAGAGCACCCGTTCGGTCTCATGGACAATAGTGTCCGTATCCGCGATCTTTGCCTTCCCCTCTTCTATTCGCGGGTCGACAATCGTGATACCCCATTCCCTGAGCGTATCCAGACAGGCGCAGACGCCCGCATGACGAAACATGCTCTCGTGCATCGCGGGCACCACGACAACCGGCATCCCCCGCCCGATGGCGGTGGTGGCAAAGGTCGTGACCGGGGTGTCATCGATGCCGTGCGCAATCTTGCAGATCGTATTCGCCGTCGCCGGCGCGATCAATAGGAGGTCGGCACTTCCGCCGTCGCCGCAGTAGGTGACATGTTCCACGAGTCCCCCGCACCGGGTGAGCGTCTCATGTCCGGTCGCGTAGGTGATTGCATCCGGGTGCAGGATGCCGCAGGCAGCAGCGCTCATCACGCCCTGCACATCCGCCCCCCGGCGCCGGAGGGCATGGCCGAGTCTTACGCAGTCAACGGCGGCAATGCTCCCGGTGATGCCCAGAACAATCTGTTTTCCTGTGAGTGTTGTACGTATCGTATTCATTGTATCACCACGTCATGCACCATGTGCCAGGCGCCCGGTGCATACTTTTTGACCCGATGCGGGGTAATCGTTGTGGAAAAACCCGCGTCAGCACAGATGCGGGAGATGGCGTCAGTCTGCACGCCGATGGTGTGTACATGCAGCACCGTCCCCTCGTGCACATGGGCACATGCATCGGGCAGAAACGCGAGTGCATCAAAATGCCCCATCAGGATATGGTCATAGACACCGGTAAGGAGGTCCCGGCAGTCTCCCTGTTCCGGCGTGACGTTCGACACCACGCCGTTTGCGGCACAGTTTTTCCGGAGATAGTGGAAGGAATCCGGGTTGATCTCCATCGCATGCACCGTTGCCCCGTGCAGTGCAGCAGGGATGGTGAAGTAGCCGATGCCTGCAAACATATCCGCACACCGCACAGGGCGCCCATCGCAGGCGGCAGCAATGAGTGCCGCCGTCCGGACCTTCTCCTCACGGTTGCCCATCGCAAACATCACCTTACAGGGGTCAAGATAAAAGACAAAGCCTGCTTCGTGATGGCAGACCTCCCCGCATTCGCCGTAGACAACGGACGCTTCCGGAACCCGTTTTTCACCGGCGTATCCCGAGACATACACAATCCCACGCGGATGCACCCAGTCGCAGATCTCCTGGATCTCTGTATCGGTGGGCGGTCTGCCATGCAGCAGCGCGACATCCCCGAGCAGCTGGTATCCCCGTCCGGTGTAGGGCGTCTTCTCCGCGATCTCCTGGTCTGCGTCATATCCGTCCTTCACCGGGATGAACGCGTCCTCTCCGTTGACATACGGGCGGCGGGCGTCGTCTCTCCATTCGGCATCCTTCAGGAGAGAAAGCATCTCCCGTGGATATTTCCGCACCCTCATGGTTATCCGACCAGAATGATCTCGTCTTCTTCGGTGTCGCGGAGGAAGCGCACCTTTTCATGAGCGGAGAGTCTGAGCCAGGCCTGCGCCTTTACGTCCTGAATCTCGTAGGAGACCGGGTCGAGGATGCCTGCGATATCATTGTCGATATAGGTGACGTCTGCCGTTTCGGCTTCCCTGACATTGCCGATCAACCGGTATTCATCCTGCTGGAGCACATTAGAGATCCCTTCACTCAGGTCAAAGACCCTGAGGATACCGGAATCCGTTGACCGGACCTCGTAATACCGGTTTCTGTGTGCGATAACGTCCCCCTTCCGGAACCGTGGCAGACGGAGCAGGATCGTGATCCGGTAGAGTTTCCGTCCGTCCCGCTCACCCACCAGTTTTGGATGCCGGGTGATCTTCCCGCCCATCTCGGTGACAATCTGTCGTGAAATCGCGTCGCCGATACTGTGACTGGAGACGATAATGTCGATACCATCGCGGGTATTATCAACGCGGGTAATAAACGAGAGGCGTTCCCCTGCTTCCTGCACGCTATCTTCGATATCATAGGCGATCTTTTCCGCCCGTTCGCGTTCATAGTCGTCGGGTTTCCGGTCGGTTGCCCGCACCTGAATCGTCGATTCATAATATCCGCCGGACAACCTGCTGCACCGGTCACAGTTCTCTTTCTTCCAGATGATCTTCATTTCACAGGTCTTCTGGACGGGGATGTCATATAGGACTCCTCTCGCATAGATGGTGCAGTGGGTGCGGTTTGGAGTCGGGTCACGGGTGGATATCGCCAGTTCAAGGTCTTCCACATCCTCGTGGACGGAGACCGCCCCGAATGCCAGTTCTTCTGTGAGTTGCTGGCGATCATAGGTCACATCCGTCCAGATGCTTCCCCGTTTTATCGACCCACAGGTCGGACAGATAATGGATTCCACCCGCGGTTCACAGATGAGCCAGTCAATTGATTCTCCTTTGCATTTGTTGCAAAGCCCTTCGTTTGCAGTTTTCCCCCCGCATTTCGGGCAGAAATTTTCCTGTATTGTCATATGTGTGTACTCGTTTCAGGTTGTATATTCAGGTCTGGTTCAGGCCCGGTAGACTTGTGCATGGGGCACAACTCCTATCATCATGTATCCGTTTTTATGCAGAACGCCACATTCGATGGCGATTCTGATCGTCTCTGTTCCCAGAAGGTTGCAATTCGACGCGTCCTGAATTGCTGCTTTCACTTCGTCTTCCGTGCACTCTGTGGTGCCGTAAAAGTCTTCACTCACGTGGATGGTCAGGTCGTCGCCTTTAAGGGTTGTGTTGAGAAGGTCTGTGTCGCAGACTGCAACGATTTGATTTACACCAGAATACCGGTGTATCTTCATATACATTACGTATACTATTTCTCAGGAATGAATAAAAATATGGGGAACGCCACCTAGGGGAGCGTGATTTCAACACCGTACACCCGCGCCGGTGTGTCTGCATGGATACGCCATGCCTCTTCTTCGGTGATCGTGCCCGCTTCCAGGTATTTACGGGTATAACGCGGCACCGATTTTGGCCCGATGACCGCACCCGGACGGGAATTATCATCCATATAGTCGCTCTCCATCGTAAAGACAAGACCCTCGTGCGCACATGAGGGGATCTCTTTGGTGCGTGCAAGGAGAGACGGCATGAGGGGCGTGTCCGGCGTCCCGAAATGTTTGACCACCCGTCCCCGTGCAATACCGATGCAGTCTGCCATATCGGCGACATCAGCGCACGGTCCTGTTTCCGCATGTATCTGGAGGGCGCAGTCGGTGTCATGCGCAAGGGTGAGAGCGTGCGCGAGGATTCGGTTGGACGCGTCCCAGACATCCGGTTCAACGGGGTAGTGTGGGCGGCCCGATTTCAGTGCGACCGCTGCTCCCTTCTCCACGTAACCTGCTGCAATCTCAAGGCCGCGTTTCATCACCGCTTCCGCGTCAGCAAGGGACATGCGTTCGGTCAGTTTCCCGATTTCGGCCGGATGAACCCCCAGTATCGGGAAGACCACCACCCCTGCCTCCCGGATCGCCGCAGCGGTTGCGAGGGTGAGATCATAGACCTCCCTGAACTCCTCTCCGGTGACCGGGTGGATATGGTGCGACCAGGACGGTTTTGTCACAAGGAACATATGGGTGCCGCCCGCCCGGAAAAAGTCCCGTGCGGCAGCGACTCCTCGTCCGTTCTCCCGGTCGATGTGGATATGGTCATCGGTGACCGGCATGCCCAGTCCGCTCATGTGATATCAATAATTTCCATGAGGGGATATTCCCCGTCAAATTTGAGGGATGCAGTGCATGTTGCGTCTCCGAACGAGGTCTGAATTGCGACCTCAAACATCTTTCCGGCAAGTTCACTGTACCCGAACGGATTCATCTCCATCATCTCTGTGTTGATGGTGACAGATACCGAGTCAACACAGGGCTGGAGTGCAACGGCGTTTGCGATGGCCGCCTCAACCGATTTGGCGGTGTCGGGCGATATCGGGGTGCCCACCCACTGGTGGTAGAGGGCACCAAGTTTTATTCCTGCCTCAAAGGCAGCCTGAACAGCATCGTTTGTCATTACAGGTATTTTCTCCGGTGAATCAATTAAACCAGTGGTTTGAGGCCCTGTTTGGGGCCCTGTCCTTGATCCTGTGCCGGCCCCTAATTGATGAGCCGTATCACTCCGTGACGGGGCTCCATCGCCTCTCCGGATTTGGTCAGCTGGTCGATCATCTTCTGAATATCGTCTTTGTTGTGGCCTGCTGCAACAAGGGTGCTGACGATGTCTGCTATCTGTGCCATGCCCTTCTCATCCGCCAGTTCACGGATGGTCTCCTTGAGGAGCCGTGCAATATCCCTGCGTTTCTTGGGAACGCCGGTGACCAGTTTATCGATATCATACGTGCCGGTTTCCGCGTCATAGGCTACCTTCTTCAGGCACCGGTCTGCAATCTGGATGACCCGTTCCGCGTCAAACACCTCGATTTCATCGCTGAGGCGGATACGTGCACTTGCTTCTGAGAGACGGACGAGACCCTCCAGTTGTCGTGCGGTAACAGGCACCGGTTTACTGTTGTCATCCGCGAGATTTCTCAGGTTCAGGTAATAGCTGATCAGGGTTTCGCGGGCGTCATCCGAGAGGATGGGGAAGCAGTTGCGTTTTGCATAGGCAATGTATTTCCGGAAGATTTCCGGTTCAATTTCCGGTGTGACCGGTGCCAGTTGCTGGGTGATATATTCCTCATCAATCCCTTCAATCGGGAATTTATCGTTATGTTCGATCAGTTCCCCGACACTGTGGGATTTCAGGATATGTTCGCCGATGGCACGGTCCAGTTTCTGTTCCGGTTTGTCCTCCATGATGAAGATCAGGTCGAAACGCGACAGGAGCGATGGCGGCATATTGATCTGTTCTGCAATGGGGGCATACTCATCAAACCGTCCCATCTTCGGGTTTGCCGCCCCGAGGAGCGCACACCGTGACCTGAGGGTAGCGGTGATGCCTGCCTTTGCAATGGATATGGTCTGCTGTTCCATTGCCTCGTGCAGGGCACTGCGGTCCTCTTTTGCCATCTTATCCATCTCATCCACGGCAGCGATACCCATGTCTGCTAAGACCAGTGCACCTGCCTCAAGGGTCCACCTGCCGTCACCGAATTCGTCTTTGACGGCAGTTGCGGTCAGTCCTGCTGATGTGGACGATTTCCCACTGGTGTAGATACCACGGGGGGAGAGTTTGATCACATACCGGAGCACCTGTGACTTTGCGATACCCGGGTCTCCCACGAGGAGCATATGAATATCTCCACGCAGACTGCTCCCGTCCGGCATATTCTTTGCAATGCCGCCGAAGAGCACGAGGGATATCGCCGTCTTCACATCCTGCATCCCGTAGATCGACGGCGCAATGGAATGGGAGATCTTCTCATAGATTTCCGGGTCGGTGCTCAGTTCCTGGATGATCTTCTCGTCTTCTTCGGAGATCTCAACCTCTTCGAACTCCTTTTCCCCGATCTCAATGGAATTGGCTTCGATGTAGATATCGAAGAGGGTGCTCTTGTTGCCGTGGTTGATCCGCTGAACGGACCGCAGGATGCCGTTTATGACCACCCGGTCACCCGGAGCAACGGTCCCCGTCAGGTCATCGGTCACATCGACGTCCAGCGTCTGCGGTTGTTCCCCGCCTCGCAGTCCTTCGGGAGTCTCCTGGATACGCAGTTTCTGTGCATCGACAAAGGTGGAGAGGCTCGGTACCAGTTCCATCTTGGTCTGGCGTTCACACTGGGCGCATGGCCGGTAGGGTTCCTGGAACCGTGAATACTCCTGCTGGTATGGTGCGGTGATGGTGCCGCACTGCAGACACCGGAAGACCGCCTGTATCAGGCGGGGACGCACCTCGGTGGTCTTGCGGAGAATCCCTTCTACCGAGATGAAGGTATTGATATGATGGGAACGGATATCACGGACATCAATTTTGCGGGGGAGACAGCGGAAACGGATGTTGATCGTATCCGCCTTCTCCTCTTCGTCCTTGGTGAAGATCAGGTTGTAATTCCGGATGGCGTCCTTGACATCCCCGATGACTTTTCCCGGACTTTCAAGGATTTCATCGGCAATTTCAAGGCCGGTCTTTCCCCAGTTTGAGAGTTCACGGTAATCGATCTCAAGCGATCGCAGATGCGGGTACTGCGCACTGATCTCTCCGAGTTCTTTGCGGTAATGCTTCTTCAGGAACTTATTCCAGTCGGCTGCACGGTCGGTAATCTCTATATCGTCAATCACGTCTTCCACGAGTTACAGACCTCCTTATGCTCTCATCTCGTCAGCGGTGAGCACAATGTTTGCAATCAGTGCCTCCATCTGGATCTCACTGTTTGCCCCTTCACTGAGACGGAAGTCCGCCTCCCCGAGGTGGGAGATGAGTGCGGTCTTCAGCCGCCGTTCGACAGAGAGCCGGAGGATTGAGCGGTACATCTGGTTGATGAGTTCATTCGGTGCAATGCCTCGTGAATATAAGAGTTCATGCACCAGTGCCTCTGCCCCTTCATAGTCCCCGGCAACAGCGGTCTTCATCAGACCGTCAATCTCCTCCGGGCGCGCCGTTGAGGTGATCTCATACACCATGTCATCGGTGATCTTTGTACTGACGATGGCGGCACCCTGCACCGCATTGATCGCCTTTCGCATATCGCCCTGTGCGACATATACGATGGCATCCTCTGCGTCCGGCGTGGTTTCAATCCCCTCAATTGCTGCGATACGCGTAATTTCTTTGATGATGGCGTCCTTTGAGAGAGGGCGGAACCGGTATATCGCGCATCTGCTCTGGATCGGGTCGATAATTTTTGAGGAATAGTTACAGGAAAGAATGAACCGGCAGTTCGGTGCATAGTTCTCCATCGTGCGGCGGAGTGCTGCCTGTGCATCCGGTGTCAGTGCATCTGCCTCATCCAGAAAGAGGATCTTGAATTCCGCTCCCCCGAGCGGTGCTGTCCGCGCGAACTGTTTGATCTGGTTTCGCACGACATCGATACCCCGTTCGTCTGACGCGTTTAGTTCCCGGAAGTTCATCTGCCACGTCTCCCCGAAGAATTCCCGTGCCAGTGCCACCGCGGAGGTTGTTTTTCCGATACCTGCCGTCCCGGTAAAGAGCAGATGCGGAAGATTGCCTGTCATGACATATGACTTCAGGCGGGCAACGATCTCATCCTGCCCGACAACGTCATCCAGCACCATCGGGCGGTATTTTTCAATCCATATTGTATTCTGTGTCATGTGTGTTCCCAGTTCCTGTGATCATGTCCCGCAGATCAGTACATGTTGATATGATATTTGGACACATCAGGAGTATAAGTATCGATTGATGTCCGGAAATTGTTCCCCCTCGGGGGGCATGTCCCGAACAGATACACTATAGATTGTCCGGCCAAAGATGTACCAGGATACTCGCTCATGGAATCATATCAGAAAATATTTGCAGGTGACCTGAATGGCGGCACGTGTGACCTGCGTCATGCACGAGTGCAGACTCCGTCGGGAAGAACACTATCAAAATGCCTTTTTTGTGGCGCCATACCGGAGATTCCCGCAACCCAAAAACCGATACAGACGCTCACCATCTATGACCCGACAGGTATGATTGCTGCGCAGTATCATTCCTCAAATGCAGACATTGCTGCCTTCTGCACCGAGACGACCCTTCCGGTCTTCGTGCTCTGCACGGCAGGCATGCGCTGCAGTGCAGGGACCTGCGTGCCGATGCTGGAATCAGTTGTTCCGGTATCGCGGGAGACGAGGGATGCCTTTGTGCTTGCCGCAGCAGACGACCTCACCCGGCACCTTGCCGCGTCTCCGGACGTCACAGCAGAACAGAAAATGCAGTGCTGTGCGATGGCAGAGAAGGCCCTGTCCACCATACGGGTCGCCACTCCGGCACCCACACCCCCATCCGCATCAACACCCGAACCTGCACCCACCCCCACGGCAACGGACCAGGCGGTGCTGGATACCGCAGAAGAAGTGATTCTCGCGTGCTGCGACGAGAACGGGACGGTCACCGTTCAAGAACTGGTTGACACCCTGCATGGCAGAGGGATTGCACGGGAGACCACTCTTGCGGTGCTCACCACTTTGATCAATGACGGCGAGTGTTATCAGCCAAAACCGAATATCATCAAACGACTGTAGAAGAGAATGGCTCCTGAATTTATTGCTGCCGGCCCTGCGCTCCTGATGGAGAATGCCCGCAGGATACTGGTGATTGCTGATGCGCATTTTGGTGCCGAGTCCGGGTTCTCCCGAAACGGCGTGCATATCGCAAGCAACAGCACCGACCGTCTGGAGCGTATCTGTTCCTGCATCGAAGAAACCGATCCCGACCTGCTCCTCTTCTTAGGCGACCTGAAACATTCCGTCCCGGTGATGAGTTGGCAGGAGCGTACAGAACTCCCCAGAATTATTAAGACGGTCAGGGATCTGGTGCCCTTCCGGCTTATTCCGGGAAACCATGACGGGGGTATTGAGCGGTTCTTACAACCCGAAGAACTGCTCTCCGGTCGCGGTGCGATGATCGACGGGACGTGGTATGTCCATGGGCATATGCACCTGCCGCCGGAGTCCGTGGGGAACCTGATCGTATGCGGGCATCACCACCCGGTGGTGAGTATCTATGATGAGGTGGGGTGTGCACTCCGGGCACACCCGGCGTACCTGATGGCAGAAGTGAATGAGGCATGTGCAGGTATTGCGTCCGGCGAAACCGGTCGCAGGACCCGTATCCTCTTCATGCCCGCCTTCTTTGAATATGCGGGGGGGATTGACGTCCGAAAGATTCATACGAGCAGACTGAGCCCGGTATCGCGCTGTTTTGATTGTGAGAGTGCCGAGGTATTCCTGAGCGACGGGACCTACATCGACCGGTTGGGAGCACTGGTGGGAGATGAGCGCGCGTAATCTGCTATCGGAGGAAGTGCAGGAGACCCTCCGGAAACGGGACTTCATCGAACTCTCCCCCACACAGCAGCAGGCGATCCCCCCTCTCTCCCGTGGGGAGCATCTGCTGCTCATCGCACCCACCGGCACCGGCAAGACTGAGAGTGCGATGCTCCCGGTCTTTGACCATCTGCTGCGCCTCTCCGGGGGCGGGTTCAAGGCGATATACGTCACCCCCCTCCGTGCCCTCAACCGTGACATCCTCTCGCGCCTGAAATGGTGGTGTCACGAACTGGGACTGACCGTCGGCGTCCGGCATGGCGACACCTCCCAGTATGAACGGAGAAAACAGGCACTCAACCCACCGGACCTTTTGATTACGACGCCTGAGACCCTGCAGGCGCTCTTCATCGGGAAACGCCTCCGGGAACATTTGCCACAGGTACGGCATGTGATCATCGATGAAATCCATGAACTTGCCGGGAGCAAGCGGGGTGCCCAGTTATCCATCGCGCTTGAGCGTCTGGGAGAATATGCAGGGGAATTCCAGCGCATCGGACTCTCCGCAACCGTGGGAAACCCGGAGGAGGTGGCATCCTTTCTTTCCGGCACGGACCGTCCCGCGACCATCGTCAACATCCCTGCCGCACCGCACATGGACATCACGGTTCAGTTTGCAGGCGTGACCTTTGATGCACAGGTGAAGACCGTCGAAGGGTGCATCAAAAAGGAGAAATCGTCCCTCCTGTTTGTCAATACCCGGTCCACTGCTGAGGCGCTGGGACACCGTCTCTACGGGCGCGGCGATGTGGACGTGCACCACGGGTCACTCGCAA